>ENA-OPUE01000911-OPUE01000911.1-human-gut-metagenome-genome-assembly--contig:-NODE-911-length-20758-cov-6.324156_pt1 | contig 20758 bp, 10 predicted proteins | sample MGYA00241466_ERZ501924 | MGnify/ENA primary metagenome ERZ501924 (study PRJEB25962, sample SAMEA2042223) | human gut metagenome | biome: human gut; feature: human-associated habitat; material: faeces...
TTTGTTGCCCAGGAACTTATAAAAATAATTATCAATCATGTTGCGGAATTAAGGTCATTGACAAATGGACCATGCTCACCAATGACTTCAAAAGTTTTACCAGCGGCGTTGAAGGAGTTGCAACAACCTACGGCTACATGCCCGTCACTTACCTTCTGAGCGAACAGGGTAATGAGTGTATCTCAGCCATTGCCTATGTCCATAAAGGCAGCCCTGCAGAAAAAGCCGGTCTGAAACGAGGGGACCTGATCTATCAGATTGACGGCAAGCCACTGACTACGGCAAACTATACGGAACTGTTCAACAGTTCAAGCATCACACTTTCTTTGGCTGAACTGGGTGCCGACAATGTCATCACCCCAACAGGAAAGACAGTCAGCATGAATGCCGTGGAAATGTACGAAGACCCGATCCTCTGCGACAGTATCTACGACATTAATGGCAAAAAAGTCGGCTACCTTGCTTACAGCAGCTTCGACCTGGCTTCTATTCCCCAACTGGTAGAAATCAGCAAAAAATTCAAAGCTGAAGGTGTCAAGGAACTGATTCTGGATCTCCGCTACAATGGAGGAGGATATGTAATTACTGAAAGTGCAATGGCTTCCATGTACGCTCCGCAGGAAGCTGTCAGCAGCAAGAAGATTTTTGAAAAAGAAGAATACAACGACCTGCTTACAGCGTATTACGAACAGGAAGGAATCAGCACGGAAACTCCGTTCCAGACTGAATACAAGGTGGAAAGTGCAAATCTGAATATCAGCACCAAAGATGCCAATATTGGACTGGAGAAAGTATATGGTATCATTTCCGGCAATTCAGCTTCTGCCTCTGAAGCCCTTCTGAGCGGACTGATGCCCTACATGAATGTAGAACTGATTGGTGAACAGTCACACGGAAAATACTGCACCGGATTCATGCTCGGAACCTCAGACGTTTACGAAAAAGTTCCGGTTGCAATTGAAAACTGGGGAATCTATGTCATGGTCAGCATCTACAAGAATGCCAACAATGAAACTCCCTGTATGCCTGACGGACTGACCCCTAACGTGGCAGCAAGCGATGATCCGTTTGTCATGACCCAACTAGGAGATGTCAATGAAGCCATGCTGAAAACGGCATTGACGCAGGCCGGCAAAACATATCCGGCAGGACAAAACAGCCGAAGCATGAACCTCCGGATGAAAGAAATGCCGATGCAGCGCAAAGCTAATTTCGGAAAACGAATCCTATTGCCTGCAACAGCCCATATTCAGCACCAGGGACTGACAGCTGAATAAATATTCCGGTCCGCCACATTCCTAAAAAATAAAATTGCCTTCGTTTCCGCTTTTACAGAAAAGAGAGACGAAGGCAATTCTGTTTTCAGGTATCCAATATCACATAAACCTGATAACGGGTCGTTTCACCTACCGGAGTCAAAGACACATATCCTCCGGCAATCCGCCCTTGATCTGACAAGATAACGGGAAAAAGCATCTGCAACTCCTGATGTTTTTTCAAAGCTTCTCCATCCGTCATATAATGTTCCACGACATACCGGCCACATGCCGGAAAGGCAACATAACGATCATAGAAAAGATGGGCTACCACCCCCATATTCATCCGGAGATTAATCTCCACACAGGGATGAACAAGAAAGTTTTCTCCCTCGCGACAGATCATCATATCTACTCCCAGATAACCGGCATAATCCGTTCCGATCATTTTCTGCAGAACATCCTGCAAAAGGAGACGAACAGCCTGCAGGGTTTCCGAAGCTACATATCCGGCAAGCGTTTGGACAATCTGTTCATCCGGCAACAACCGGTTCAACTTATAATTTCCATGCGAATCGGTTTCGAACAAAGAATACCCGACCCAGGTGACATTTCCTCTTCCATCGGCCCGGTATTCCATCGCAAAATCGCATACCTTATTATAAAGAGGTTCTCCCATAATTCCACCCTGGGTACGGATCACCCGGGCCACCCAGCCTTCGACATTGGTACTCCACGTCTGGGGAGAAACACGCAACAGTCCTCTTCCACTGCCCGACCAGGGAGACTTGAGCACTGTTTCACCCACTGCATCAACAAACTCATGCACTTCATCCAGAGAAGAACATACCACCGCCCGGCCACAACATCCGGCTACAGACTGCATCTGTGACAGAACATCCACACAACGCTGCCTGCCTGAAAGGTAACGGATCCGCTCCAGTGCAGAAGCATCTGGCCAATTATCAACCGCTACCCCCCTTTCCTGCAAATGGTGGACAACCGCAGGATCCCATCCCCAGGGAGACAACTCAAGTCCGGTCTTTTGCCCGGTAGTACAAACGCCAGACGGAGATAATCCGGAAACGGAACATTCATGCAGATATCTGCCGGCAAGCTCCCGGTCGGCCACCATGACCTCTTCGCCCGGACAGGCATACCACAAAGGAAGATACGACAAGTCCTCCCCCATCCGGACAATTTCCTGCGGGGGCTGATAATAAGGAGTAAAATTAGCCAGAGCCATATCATGCTCCGGATTAAACAAATAGAGCTTTGAAGCCATCTGACAAGGATTTTATTTCGTTAAAATCGGTAGGATTCTCCCATGAAACCGGTTTCCCGTATCATCGGGACAAGCCGGTTTACAACCAATTCAGGCATGAAGATAAGAATAAATATCCTGATGCACTGGAAATCCTCAGCCTCAATTTCAAAAAAAATAAATTTGCTAACTCCAGTTTGCAATATAACGAAGTATTAGTATATTTGCAGCGTAGAAATCAGAATTCATGGAAGCATTTTATAGAACACACAGCTACTTGGTCGAGCATACCACAGCGCCGGTGCGCCGCGACCTGATGGACGATATAGACTGGAGTGCCCGTCTGATCGGCATTAAAGGCACACGCGGTGTTGGAAAGACTACTTTCCTGCTGCAATATGCCAAAGAAAAATTTGGAACTGACCGTTCCTGTCTGTTTGTCAACATGAATAATTTCTACTTCTCCCAAGTCAGTCTGGTGGACTTTGCCGGTGAATTCGTAAAACGGGGAGGAAAGGTTCTTCTCATTGATCAGGTATTCAAACTGCCCGGCTGGAGCCAGGATCTGCGTACCTGTTACGAACGCTATCCCCAGCTGAAGATTGTCTTCAGCGGATCATCCGTCATGCGGCTTAAAGACGAAAACCCGGAGCTCAACGGGATCGTCAAGTCCTACAACCTGCGCGGCTTTTCCTTCCGGGAATTTCTGAATCTGCAAACGGGCAATCATTTCCCCAGCTACAGTCTGGAGGAAATCCTGACCAACCACGAACATATCGTCAAGACCATCTTGCCCCATATCAACCCGCTAAACTATTTTCAAGACTATATCCATCACGGATTTTACCCTTTTTTTCTGGAGAAACGCAATTTCTCGGAGAATCTGCTGAAGACCATGAACATGATGATTGAGGTGGATATACTTTTGATCAAACAAATTGAGCTGAAATATCTTTCAAAGATAAAAAAATTATTATATTTGTTGGCGGTAGACGGGCCTGGAGCACCTAATGTCAGCCAACTGGCTGCCGACATCCAGACCTCACGCGCCACGGTGATGAACTACATCAAGTATCTGGCTGATGCACGCCTGATCAACATGGTTTACCCCAAGGGAGAAGAATTTCCCAAAAAACCGTCGAAGATCATGATGCATAACACCAACCTGATGTACAGCATCTATCCGGTAAAGGTGGAAGAGCAGGACGTACTGGAAACCTTCTTCGTCAATACCCTGTGGAAAGACCATAAGGTGAACAAAGGAGACAAAGGAACTTCATTCCTGGTAGACGGAAATCTGCAATTCCGCATCTGTGCTGAAGGATGCAAGTTCAAGAGCAACCCGAATGTCTATTATGCCATGCACAAAATGGAACTGGGACACGGTAACCAGATTCCGTTATGGCTGTTCGGCTTCCTCTATTAAGAACCAGATTTTATTACTCAATATTTAATTAGTAATTGTATGACTAAACAAAAAAAATTCATCACTTGTGATGGTAACCAGGCTGCAGCACATATTTCATATATGTTCTCAGAAGTTGCAGCTATTTATCCTATCACCCCGTCTTCTACAATGGCTGAATATGTAGATGAATGGGCTGCCGCAGGTCGTAAAAACATCTTCGGTGAAACTGTTTTGGTTCAAGAAATGCAATCTGAAGGTGGTGCTGCCGGTGCAGTACACGGTTCTCTTCAGGCTGGTGCATTGACAACTACTTATACTGCTTCTCAGGGTCTTCTGCTGATGATCCCTAACATGTACAAGATTGCAGGTGAATTCCTTCCTTGCGTCTTCCATGTATCTGCCCGTACTCTGGCTTCACATGCACTGTGTATCTTCGGTGACCACCAGGATGTTATGTCTTGCCGTCAGACCGGTTTCGCTATGCTGTGCGAAGGATCTGTACAGGAAGTTATGGATTTGGCCGGTGTTGCTCACCTGTCAACAATCAAATCACGCGTACCGTTCGTAAACTTCTTCGACGGTTTCCGTACTTCACATGAAATCCAGAAGATCGAAATGCTGGAAAACGAAGACCTGGCTCCGCTGGTAGACCAGAAAGCCTTGGCTGAATTCCGTGAACGTGCACTGAGCCCCAACAAACCGGTTGCTCGTGGTATGGCTGAAAACCCGGATCACTTCTTCCAGCACAGAGAATCTTGCAATCCGTTCTATGAAGCAGTTCCTGCTATCGTAGAAGAATACATGAACGAAATCAACAAGATCACAGGACGTAACTACGGCTTGTTCAACTACTATGGTGCTGAAGATGCTGAACGCGTAATCATCGCTATGGGTTCTGTAACTGAAGCTGCCCGCGAAGCTATCGACCATCTGGTAGCTAACGGTGAAAAAGTTGGTTTGGTTGCAGTTCATCTGTATCGTCCGTTCTCTGCTAAGCACTTCCTGGCTGCTGTACCTAAGACTGCAAAACGTATCGCAGTTCTTGACCGTACCAAAGAACCGGGTGCAAACGGCGAACCTCTGTATCTGGATGTTAAAGACTGCTTCTACGGACAGGAAAATGCTCCGGTTATCGTAGGCGGACGCTACGGTCTGGGTTCTAAGGATACTACTCCGGCTCAGATTCTGTCTGTATATGAAAACCTGTCTTTGCCGACTCCGAAAGATCACTTCACTATCGGTATCGTAGACGATGTAACCTTCACTTCTCTGCCTAAGAAAGAAGAAATCGCACTGGGTGGCGAAGGTATGTTCGAAGCTAAGTTCTACGGTCTGGGTGCTGACGGTACTGTAGGTGCCAACAAGAACTCAGTGAAGATCATCGGTGACAACACTAACAAATATTGCCAGGCTTACTTCTCTTACGACTCTAAGAAATCTGGTGGTTTCACTTGCTCTCACCTGCGTTTCGGTGATCACCCGATCCGTTCTACTTATCTGGTAACTACTCCTAACTTCGTAGCTTGCCACGTACAGGCTTACCTGCACATGTACGATGTAACCCGCGGTCTGCGTAAGAACGGTACATTCTTGCTGAACACTATCTGGGAAGGTGAAGAACTGGCTAAGAACCTGCCTAACAAGGTTAAGAAATATTTCGCAGAAAACAACATTACTGTTTACTATATCAACGCTACTAAGATTGCTCAGGAAATTGGTCTGGGTAACCGTACCAACACCATCCTGCAGTCTGCATTCTTCCGCATCACTGGCGTAATTCCAGTTGATCTGGCTGTTGAACAGATGAAGAAATTCATCGTGAAGTCTTACGGTAAGAAGGGTGAAGACGTAGTCAACAAGAACTACGCTGCCGTTGACCGTGGTGGTGAATATAAACAGCTGACTGTTGATCCGGCATGGGCTAGCCTGGAAGTAGAAGGCGCTGCTGCCAACAACGATCCTGCATTCATCAACGAAGTTGTTCGTCCGATCAATGCTCAGGATGGTGACTTGCTGCCGGTATCAGCATTCAAGGGTATCGAAGACGGTACATGGCATCAGGGTACAGCTAAATACGAAAAACGTGGTGTAGCTGCATTCGTTCCGGAATGGAATCCTGAAACTTGTATCCAGTGTAACAAGTGTGCTTACGTTTGTCCTCACGCTGCTATCCGTCCGTTCGTACTGGATGCTGACGAACAGGCTGGTGCTAACTTCCCGACATTGAAGGCTGTTGGTAAACAGTTTGACGGCATGACATTCCGCGTACAGGTAGACGTTATGGACTGCTTGGGTTGCGGTAACTGTGCTGACGTATGTCCGGGTAACCCGAAGAAGGGTGGCAAGGCTCTGACTATGAAGCCGCTTGAAACTCAGCTGGATGAAGCTGCAAACTGGACTTACTGCTCTGAAAACGTGAAGTCTAAACAGCACCTGGTAGACATCAAGGCTAACGTGAAGAACTCTCAGTTCGCTACTCCGTTGTTCGAGTTCTCTGGAGCTTGCTCTGGTTGTGGTGAAACTCCGTACGTAAAACTGATTTCTCAGTTGTTCGGTGACCGTGAAATGGTTGCTAACGCTACCGGATGTTCTTCAATCTACTCTGGTTCTGTTCCTTCAACTCCTTATACTACAAACGAAAAGGGTCAGGGTCCTGCTTGGGCTAACTCATTGTTCGAAGACTTCTGCGAATTCGGTCTGGGAATGGAACTGGCTAACAAGAAACTGCGCAACCGTCTGGAAGAAGCAATGAAGACTGCTATCGCTGCAGAAGGTACTCCGGCAGAATACAAAGAAGCATTCCAGGAATGGATCGACGGCCGCAACGATGCTGACAAGAGCAAGGCTGCTGCTGAAAAGATCATCCCGCTGGTAGAAGCTGCTAAAGATAAATGTCCTTCATGCGCTACGATCGCTGAATTCAAAGACTATCTGGTAAAACGTTCACAGTGGATCATCGGTGGTGACGGTGCTTCTTACGATATCGGTTACGGAGGTCTGGATCACGTAATTGCTTCTGGCGAAGACGTTAACATCCTGGTACTGGATACTGAAGTTTACTCTAACACTGGTGGTCAGTCATCTAAGGCTACTCCGCTGGGTGCTATCGCTAAGTTTGCTGCTTCTGGTAAGCGCGTACGCAAGAAAGACCTGGGTATGATCGCTACTACTTACGGATATGTTTACGTAGCTCAGATCGCTATGGGTGCTGACCAGGCTCAGACTCTGAAAGCTATCCGCGAAGCTGAAGCTTATCCTGGACCGTCACTGGTTATCGCTTACGCTCCGTGTATCAACCACGGTCTGAAAGCTGGTATGGGTAAATCTCAGGCAGAAGAAGCTAAGGCTGTTGAATGTGGTTACTGGCACTTGTGGCGCTTCAACCCGGCTCTGGAAGAAGAAGGTAAGAATCCGTTCTCACTCGATTCTAAAGAACCGAACTGGGAAGGCTTCCAGGATTATCTGAAGGGTGAAGTTCGTTTCGCATCTGTAATGAAACAATATCCGACAGAAGCTGCTGATCTGTTCGCAGCTTGCGAAGACATGGCTAAGAAACGTTACGCTTCTTACAAGCGTATGGCTGCCATGGACTGGAGCGAAGAAAAATAATCCCTGAGGGAACTATTTTCTAGCTAAATAAGTTCAGAGGACCGCCTCCTGATGGGGACGGTCCTCTTTTTTATGATCATCTGGTCTTTTTATGATTATCTGGAGAAAACAGTATACGCAGGATCTTCCGCATCTGCCAGCATTTGTACCAGAGCCTTTCTGAGTTTGCCGGCCAGCTTTATTTCCTTTCCGGCCAGATTATTCATCTGATAAGGATCATGTTTCCGGTCAAAAAGATATTCCCCGGTAATCTCACCTTCCTTGAACCTGACAGCATAGGTATACCGTTCATTACGTATGCCTCTTGCACCCGTCTCCGGATTCTTTCCTGTGGCATCCACCTGACTGTACAGCATATACAGCTGGTATTCCGGCATATCTTCCCTACTACCCAGAATCTGTTTGCTCAGATTACGGGTCTGGACAGAAGAAGGTATCTTGTCCTCCAATCCCATCAGAGACAAAATAGTCGGACAGAAATCCTCCACAGAAAGCAATAAGTCCTGATCTACCCTTGGCGAGAGTTTGTCTCCCCAGGAAATCATAAAAGGAACTCTCATTGCTTCTTCATAGAAGATATTTTTCCCGATATTCTCATGCATTCCCATGGAATCCCCATGATCAGAAACAAAGACAACGATTGTATGATCAAACATACCGTTTCGTTTGAGCGCTTCAATGATCCGTCCAAACTGTTCATCTACTCCCGATATGCAGGCATAATAATCAGGCAGACTTTTCTTGAAATAATCAACATACTTCTGATCTGCATTTCGGAGATGCGGCATTGCGGCTACAACCGAATCAACATTCAATCCTTTATAAAGTTCCTTATAATTGTCGGGTACCAGTTCATAACCCGTATGAGGAGGATTCATGGATACCATCATGGCAAAAGGCTGGTCTGATCCCTTGATACTATCCAGATACTGAATGGCAAGATCGGCCTCATATTCAGGCCCCCACTGATTCACATAATAAAAATCTTCGCGCCCGGCCTGAGAATTCCAGTACATGGGTTTCAGATGCCAGTCGTATGTACCATAAGCCACCCAATAGTCAAAGCCATGTCTTCTGTGAGGAGGACACCATTCATTCCAGGCCATTTCCCCCTTATTGTTGTAGCAGTCGATAAAAGGCTTCACAGGTTTGTCCAAATGCCATTTCCCGATGTATGCAGTATGGTAACCTTCCGAGTGAAATACATCCGACCAGCAAGTCAGGTCTTCCCGCAATTCAACATCCTGTACGGCTGATTCCGACTGACAGTTGGTAATAACTCCATTCTTGTGCGGATAAGCTCCCGAAAGGAACATACCTCTGGCCGGAGATGATACAGGATACCCGCTGACAGCCTGGGTACACACGACTGCTTCTCTGGCAAAAGAATCAAAATGCGGAGTTTTTACCGCTTCCTTTCCTCTGAAACTGAAGGCATCTCCACGAAACTGGTCAGCCATTATGACCAGAAGATTAGGACGTTCATTACCGGAATTATCCGATACGGCAGTTGCCTGGACAGGAAGTTGATACAAAGTGGATGCAATAGCAGCAAAACAGAAATTCGCGTAATTTTTCATGGTATCTAAGTTTTATTTCAGCAAATGTAGCTATTTGAACGATAATACAAAAAATCAAATTGCTTTTTTATCGGGGTCCTACCATACTCCAAATAGTTAATTTTCACAAAAAACAAGAAGGGTGAGAAACTTTTGCTAATTTTGTAAAACGTCTGAAAATACAGAAAACTGACCGGTACTGTTATCCCGACCATAACGCCGGAATGTATCTGATCTTTCCAGACAATGGGGTATGAAAAACTATATGTACAAATCTATTAAATTTATAAACCGAAGTCTATGAAAAAAATCAGTTTCTTATTGTGCCTTAGCATGACTTTCAATAATCTTGCAATAGAACAGGCATCAGCCAAAGAAGCAAACAGCTATGAAACATGTTTTGTCTATGAAAACATGGATGAAAACAAAGTCAGTCTTGAAGAAATCGCCAGGGAATTATTCGCCGATCCTCTGTGTACGACACTGAACAAAAAAGTCGGAAAAAGAAAAATCAAGTCTTGCAAAAGCGAAGAGTTAAGAAATCTGGCCACAGCCCTGTATAACAAACAATATGATACTCAATTCCGTGTAAACTCCTTTAAACCGGTCTACAGTCCGGAAGCACTGGGAAAACTGTTGCATATCGGAGACGGTTACAGCACCTACCAGCATATTACAGGTATCGTACTCAAGCCCGGAAAACACATCATCGTTGTCGATGGTCTGAAAGAAGGCAGCAAACTCGGCGTGAAAGTAGCGGATTTGTATGCTCCCAATCAGGGAGACGAAGACTGGAGCCTTCATTTTGAAAGATTCGAACTCAAAAATGGGATTAACGTCATTGAGAAAACTTCCGAATGGACAGGACTTGCCTATATGGATTACTACTTCGACAACCCGGAAAAAGAAAATACGGTTAAGGTACATTTCATCACCGGAGAAGTCAACGGATATTTCGATGCATCCGTAAATACCAACGAAGACTGGGACAGAATGCTTGCCAACGCTGTCTATCCGGTTTTCGATGCAACAGGAAGCAACATACACCTGGCTTACCCGGTAGAGGATCTGAAAAAATATGCACCCGGCCAGGGTAAGGAACTGATTGATGTTTACGAACAGCTGGTGTCCAAGCAACATGAAATCATTGGCTGGAAAAAATACAATCACATCACAAACAATAAAATCTTTGCCCGCGTCAACTACGGATATTACATGTTCCGCGACGGTGATGGCGTAGCCTTCAAGTTCGATACCATGAAACGTGTGGCCGATCCTGTTCACATGCGGACAAAAGACGAAGATGCCTGCTGGGGATTCAGCCATGAAGTGGGACACGTACATCAGCTGCAAACCTATCTCTCATGGGGAGGATTGGGTGAAACCAGCAATAATATCTGTACCAGATATTGTACGCAGGCTTTCGGATACAAGAACAGACTTTCCTCGGCTTTTGCCAATGCTGAAAAGAGTTTCCTGGAAGACAGCAAGGCCGGTACGGTCAGCCCTTCCCGAAGAGCCGGAGGCATGAACGATTCCATCATCTCTTCTTGCAAGGTCAATCCGGACAAAGCTATCAGCTATCTGGAAACAGATGTCTTTGAAAGACTGGTTCCGTTCTGGAAACTGCAATGCTACTTCACTCAAAACGGCTATCCTGATTTCTATCCCGATTTATACGAAAAAATGAGAAACTCCGAAAAAGAACATCCGGAACTGAAAGATCTGGACAGAAGCAGCAACGTGGTTCCATTCCAGCTGAACTTCATCCGGGGAGCTTCCCTACTGGCCGGAAAGAACCTTTATCCTTATTTTGAAAAGTTCGGTTTTTTCCGCATCCTGAAACTTTCATACGATGATTACGGAAATTATACCTACGAAATGACAACCGAAATGAGAGACCGCTTCAAGAAAGAAATGGAAGAACTGGAAAAACAGCAATTGATCAAGCCGCTCACTCCGGAAGAACTCAACGCACTGATTTATGCTAAAGAAAAAGAGTAACTCAAAGTCTAAATACCAATAAACTATGAAACGAATTTTTCCTCTTTTATTGGGAGGCCTGCTGCTGGCTGTTCCCCTTCAGGGACAGGAGAAACCCCTGCCAGCCTTATACGGCACAGGCACCTGGAATGCCGATTCACTGGGCAATCACAGGATCGTTGTCTCCGTCGACAAGCCTTCTGATGCCGTTCTGGCCGTCATCCAATGGCGGCGGAAAGATTTCAATCCGGAAAACAAGGACCTGATCGTCATTGATGCCAAGACCGGAAAGCGCATCACCAACGTATGCCGCTTTCAGATCAACCGGGAAAAAGGTGAGGTCGTCTTTCAGCCGCAAACCGTTCCGGGAGACTATTACATCTATTACCTGAAAAACATTTCTTCAGGAAGCAAATATTATCCGACCGTAACTTATCCGGGATTTGAAGAAACAGCATCTGCCGAATGGAAAAAGGCCAACCGCCTGACAGGAAAAAAGGCTCCCGAACTACCGCAGGCTACCGTCAAGCAATTCCAGGCCATCAATGAATTCCATTCTTTCTACCCGATGGAAGTAATCGCCACTGCCAAAGAAAAAGACGACTTGCTGAAATCCCAACCAGAGGATCCCTATATTCTGTTTACGGAAGACCGGCGTTACCCGATCCGCATGACAACGGATCTGCCCTATAAATGGATAGAGGACAACCGCCATGATTCTTTTGAGGGAACGGCAGACAAGGGAGAATATTACACCTTCCAAATTGGTCTTTGGGCGGCCCGCAAGGATGTCAACCACCTGAAGCTTACCTATTCTGCTCTGGTTAATTCACAAACCGGCGAATCAATCCCCGCTTCTGCATTCACCTGTTTCAACACAGGAGGTGTAGATGTCACCGGAAGTGTGTTTGAAAAAGACTGTTCCGTCCCCAAAGGAAAAGTACAGGCCCTGTGGGTAGGAACAATGGTTCCCGAACAGCTGACAGCCGGACAGTATACAGGAACAGTAACCGTTCAGGCTGCAGGAATGAAACCCAAACAGGTAAAAGTGACCCTGAATGTCACTGACAACCTGATTGCCAACCATGGAGACAATGAACCCTGGAGACATTCGCGTCTGCGCTGGCTGAACTCCCAGATCGGTTTTGATGACGAAGTAATCGCTCCCTATATTCCTCTGAATGTACAGGACAAGACCATTTCACTGCTGGGACGCAAGGTGACTCTTCAGCCCAACGGATTCCCGGCACAAATCACTTCTTATTTCAAGGAAACACTCACCGAAATAGGAACAGAAGGACTGGATATCCTGTCCAGACCGATGGAACTCACAACCGGAGAAAACTGGGAGAACCTGGACTTCACCTATACCAAACGTAAGGCCGGTGCTCTGGGATGGCATGCCACCAATCAGAACAATCAGTTCATTATGAACCTGGACGCCCAGATCGAGTCTGACGGAAACATGGAATACAAGGTAGTGCTTATTGCCCGCAAGGATGGTGAAATAAATGACATTGCACTCCGTACCGAACTGGCCCCCAACATTGCACAATATATGATGGGATTGGGAGAAAAAGGCGGCTACTGCCCCCAGAATCTGGACTGGAAATGGGGCGTTGAAAAAAATCAGGATGCCCTGTGGACCGGTAGTGTCAATGGAGGACTGCAACTCCGATTCTATGACGACAAATACGAACGTCCGCTGAATACGAACTTCTACCATGAGAAACCGCTGCACATGCCGGTTTCGTGGTGTAACAACGGCAATGGAGGTATCAAGCTGAGTGCAGCAGGAAAAAACACCCTGATCAATGCTTATTCAGGAAAACGTACAGTTAAAAAAGGTGACCGCCTGTGCTTCTACTTCAACGTGCTGATCACTCCGTTCCGTACCATCAATCCCGACAAGCAATGGCAGGACCGCTATTATCACGGATATGACTTCATTGACAAGACTCATGAATTCGGAGCGACCGTAGTCAATATTCATCACGCCAATGCCATCAATCCGTTTATCAACTATCCTTTCCTGCGCACCAGAGAAATGAAAGCTTATATTGACGGAGCTCATGCAAAGAATATGAAAGTGAAGATCTACAATACGGTACGTGAACTTTCAAACAGCTGTACCGAGATCTTTGCCTTGAGAAGCCTCAACGGAGAAATTTTCTCCAAAGGTAAGGGAGGCGGATATTCCTGGCTTCAGGAACACTACGACCAGGATTACATCGCTGCCTGGTTTGCCTATAATGTACAGGATGCTGCGATTGTAAATACCGGAGTGTCCCGCTGGCACAATTACTATATGGAAGGACTGGACTGGCTCGTCAAGAATGTCGGCATCGACGGACTGTACATTGACGACCTGGCTTTCGACCGCATGTCCATGAAACGTGTACGCAAGATTCTGAACCGTACCAACCCTGGTGCCATGATCGACTTGCATTCAGCCAACCAGTTTAACGACAAAGACGGCTTTGCCAACAGTGCAAACCTGTATCTGGAACACTTCCCCTACCTGGACCGCCTGTGGTTCGGTGAATATTTCGACTACGACATGCCGCCCGAGTTCTGGATGGTAGAAGTATCTGGTATCCCCTACGGACTGATGGGAGAAATGCTGTGGGAAGGTGGAAACAAATGGCGCGGAATGCTGTATGGCATGACCGGACGTAACCCGGGATATGGGGTGGACAACCGTCCTCTTTGGAAATTCTGGGATGAGTTTGGAATGAAAGGCAGTGAAATGATCGGTTACTGGGTGAAGGATAACCCGGTCAAGACCGGCAGAGAAAAAACCCTCGCCACCATCTACCGTAAAACCGGAACCAAGACACTGGTCTCACTGGCAACCTGGGAAGACCATGATGTAGATGTTACCCTGCAAATTGACTGGGCTAAACTGGGTCTGGATCCGGCCAAGGTATCTCTGCATGCCCCGGCTATTGAGAACTTCCAGCCCGAAAAGACCTGGAAACCGGGAGACACCGTAACCGTTCCGAAAGGAAAAGGATGGCTTATCGTGATTGAATAACCGAAGGATTCCATCGAATAAGAACCATTTATCACATGAAAAACAGAATACTAACCCTGACAACCTGTGTCTTCTGCCTGGCTCCGCAAGGATTTGCCCAGCATGTATCCGTTCAGGAACAGACGGAGACCCTGAAAACCTATAAATTCTCTGATCCGAATCCGGTAGCAACTCCTTCCAACCTGTTCTATCCCTACTTCCGGTTTGACGGATTTACAGCCAAAGGTGAAAACCGGGAATGGAAAACAGTTGAGCTGGAGAATGATTACATCAAGGTTACCCTCTTTCCGGAAGTAGGCGGAAAGATATGGGGAGCCGTGGACAAGTCCACTGGTAAAGACTTTATCTACAAGAACGGAGTAGCCAAATTCCGTGATATCGCCATGAGAGGCCCCTGGACCTCCGGCGGTATCGAGTTCAATTTCGGTATCATCGGACACGCTCCCACCTCCAGCACTCCTGTGGATTATCTGGTCAGACAAAAAGATGACGGCAGTGTAAGCTGCTACCTCTTCTCCTACGAATGGCTGACACGCACGGCCTGGACTGTGGAAGTCAATCTGCCTAAGGACAAAGCTTACTTTACAACCCACACCACCTGGTACAACCAGTCCGATGTTGATCAGCCTTATTACCAGTGGATGAATGCCGGATACCGGGTCGGCCAGAAAGCCGAGTTCTGTTATCCGGGCGACCATCTCATCGGACACGGGGGTGAGGTTTCCTCGTTCCCGGTAGATGAAAACAACCGGAACATCGGATGGTATGACTCCAATAATTTCGGCAATTCCAAGTCTTACCACGTGCTGGGATATTACAATGACTATTACGGCATCTACTGGCACGGAGAAGATTTCGGATCCATCCATCATTCCAATTTTGATGAGAAACTGGGTATGAAAATCTTCCTGTGGGGACAGTCCCGTGAAGGAGGTATCTGGGAAGACTTGCTGACCGACCAGAACGGCCAGTACATCGAACTGCAGTCCGGCCGAATGTTCAACCAGCCGGCTTCCAACAGTGCCTACACCCCTTACAAACATCATTCGTTCGCACCTCAGATGACGGATGCATGGACCGAATACTGGTATCCCGTCAAAGGAATCAAAGGAGTGTCCAAGGCCAGCACCATCGGAGCCTTGCACGTAATGCGTGAGGCTGACGGGCTGAAACTGGCCTTTTCACCGCTGGAAAAACTGTCAACCGATCTCAAGATCTACAAAGACCAGCAGCTGGTGGAAACACTGTCTCTGACTGCCAATGTCATGGAACCGGTCACCCTGACTTCCCTGAAAGGAAAAGACATCCCCGAAGGCCACCTGAAAGTAGTCATCGGAGACAATCTTCTGGTCTACTCGGATAATCCGGAAAACTTCGACCTGAAGCGCCCCATGACCCTTCCCGAAGATTTCAACTGGAATTCTGCTTTCGGACTTTATACCCAGGGAGAGCAATGGCTGAACCAGAAAGTATGGGACAAGGCAGAAAGCTACCTGAAGAAATCCCTGAAACAGGATGCCAACTTCTCACCGGCTCTGGTACGCCTTTCCTCCCTCTATTACCGGGAAGGCAGATATCAGGAAATGATTCCCCTGCTGGAACGGGCTTTGGGACTGAATACCTATGACGGAGAAGCCAACTACCTGTACGGACTGGCCAACCGCATGCTGGGCAATGCAACAGAAGCAAAGGCTGCCTTTGCCATTGCCACTTTTTCAGCTTCAGTGCGCACTGCCGCTTACGAACAGCTGGGCGAAATGTATGCCTGCGACCGGAACTGGACCAAAGCCGAACAATATGCAAAGAAGAGTCTGACTTACAATGCCATGAATCTTCATGCCCGTCAGTTGCTGACCATGATTTACAGAAAGACTGGCAGAACAGAGCTGGCGAAAGAACAGATCAGCCAGGTGCTGGATCAGCTGCCTTTGTATCATGGTCTCCGATTTGAAGAAGCCTGGCTGTCCGGAAACCATACTCCGGAACAACTTGCTTCATTCGCTTCCCAGATCCGTAATGAACTGCCGGCCGAAACTTTCCTGGAACTGGCAGAATGGTATGAAAGAACCGGATGTGAGGAAGAAGCCATCGCCCTGCTCACCTGTGCCGGAAATCATCCGATAGCTCTGTATCAGAAAGCCTGGCTGCAGAACAGACAAGGAGCAGCTCAGGAAGCCCGGGAAACACTGGAACTGGCCAATGCCCAGTCACCGGATTATATCTTCCCCTTCCGTCCGGAAACCCTGAAATACCTGGATTGGGCCGAATCGCAGTCAGCCAACTGGAAAATCAACTATTACCAGGGACTGATATACTGGACCAACCAACAGAAGGACAAAGCCATTTTGAAAATGAACCTGTGTGACAATGCAGGCTATGCACCTCTGTATCTGTCGCGCGCACAGCTCAAGGAAGGCGAAGCCAGACTGGCAGACCTGATGAAAGCCGAGCAGACAGATCCTTCATGGAGAGCCGGCATGGCCTTACTGAACTATTATACCGCAGAAAGCAACTGGAACAAGGTGGTAGAAACAGGCAAAAAGTACATCCGGAAATATCCGGACAACTATTACATCGGACTGAAATATGCCAACGGTCTGTGCGAAACCAGACAGTATGGTTCCTGCATTTCCCTGTTGAGCAAGATGCAGGTGTTGCCGAACGAAGGTTCTTATGCCGGCAGAGCCGTATATCGTGCTGCTAACCTCTACCAGGCAATGGATCAGTTCAGCAAACGCCGGTATGATGCAGCCCTGAAATCCATAAAAGCCTCCGAAGAATGGCCGGAAAATCTGGGTGTAGGAAAACCTTACGACGATCAGATAGACAAACGGCTGGAAGATTATCTGGAAGCCAAGGTATATGAAAAGAAAGGAGAAACGGCAAAAGCCCAAACCCTGCTGGACAAAGTATCTTCCCATCCTACTTCCACCCGCAATTTCGAATCAGCGCATTTGCTGACGGCACTGGCTTTGCGTGACACAGGCAAACAGGCAGAAGCCGACAAGCTGGTTGCCTCCTGGAAAAAGGATTTCCCGGAAAGCAAACCGGCACAATGGTGTGCTGCCGTTTATCATGGAAACATGGACCAGGCCAGAGAACTGTTGAGCAGCAGATATGCTTCCAACGAGACTACTCCCTGGGAAACCGGTTACCGGGATACAAACTTTGACCTGATCGCAAGACTGTTCTCGGAAGTACCCAGATGACACTTTACGTAGAGAGGGAGATGTGAAACTTCGGTTTTGCTTTATACCATCCGTTTTTTGAGAAATTCCCCGTAAAGCCTTTACGCTTTCACCTTGTTATAAATCGTTGCTTTCAAACGATTTAGGATGAAAGATAGGTTTCACGGGGAATTTTGTTGGTTTCAACGTTGAGTTACCTCCATCACATTGGACGAATAAAAATTACGTCCCATAAATTTTACAATACATTCATGGATAAATTTCATTCCATCAGGGATATCTTCTGTTGAGAATTTATGCTCACATTCAGGATAATACTGTGTAAATTCAATCCTCTTTCCATCAATAACTAAATACTGATCATACTGATTCACATTCAAATCAGATATAAAGATAGCTCGTATATCATTTGGAAGATAGATATATAAATATCTACCATAAGTTACGTTCTGAAAATACCATCCCGTTTCCCGTGCTGATGTCGGATAACTATTTTGAGAAGGAATATCTGAACCAATATTAAGCGAACTGTCGTACAATTTACTTACTAGATAAGAATCCCATTCCCCTATAGGATTATTACGATCACCTTCAAACTGCTTCGTTTTTGAATCTTTGGGATGACCGCTAATAGTCGCTGAACAGTGGACAATTCTAATGCTATCATTTTCAAAAACTTCTCCCGCTTTATAAACGATAGAATCTGTTAATCCATTATTTTCATATACAGCAATTCCTTCTAATGGATAATTCTGCTGTGAAGAACTTAACATGGTTGATGTGCTAGCTATTACATCAGCAGGATGACCATTATCTACAAACTCGTCTGTAAAGACCTCACCATTGCTGTAGTATCTGTCTCTATATACTTTGGCGTAGTATAACAAAGGCAGATTGTCATGGGCCTCTTCCCAAACATATCCCGTACGGTATTCCACTTTCACCAGTTCGGGCTCTTCTTTCCACGTTACAATTGCACCGATGTAGGACGCTACTATTTCAGTGGTCTGCACGTTCTCGTCCGCCGTACCCACATAGACGGTCTCCAGCTTGATGGGCACCCTGACTTCATAGAAAGTAGTGTCCGCCATTTCGCCTGTGGCGGTCGAGAGTTCGCTGACGGTCGCCGCGCTTGGGATGGTAGCATTCTGCTTCAGGTAAGGCATTTCAATTTCATTATTCTCCACGTCCGTTGCCGTATAGATTTCATAGGACATCTCCAGCTGAAGATGTTGTGTGCCGAGTTCGAACCGCTGGGTGGCAGAATAGAGAAGCGGATTCTCACCGCTGGGGTTGAACACAAAATTCTGACTGGCAGGAACTCCCTCCAGATCTTCTTTCGCCTGGACGTAGAGTGTGTCCGTCTCTGCGGACAGGCTGATCCGTGCCTCGGGTTCACAACTCAACAAATTTCCGTAGGCATCGGTATACTCACTGGTCTGCTTGAACAGCAGGCTCATGACCTCGCCAGGATTGGCAACAAAAGGCGAAGAGATGCTGGCGGTTCCGCCCGTCGCCTGTATCGTATGGGATAGTTCCTTCACGGGTTCTGACAATTCGATTTCGGTTGTTACCGCTCCCCGGTAGGTGACGGAGAAAGTAAGGTTCTGCTTGTTGGCCTCCCTGGTGTTCATGCACTCCACGTCAAGGTTGAAGATGGCGTTCACCTCATACCACGTCGTGTCGCTGACGCTTGCCCGGGTTTGGGGAAGCGGCTTTACGCTGATGCTCCTGATCACGGTCCGTGTCCTTTCCCCTTCATCACTGGCACCCGCATTCCCGAACACAGCCTCATGGGGCATTGCGTAGGGCATTTCGACATTACCGTCAGCTGTCGCATAGGTGTAGGTTTCGTACGACAGGTCGAACTGTACGGATTGGGAACCTATCTGGAACTTTTGCAGGGTCCTATTGGTGACAGGAGACTGTCCCTCCTGCGAGGTCTGCACCTCTGCCTTTTCCTGTATGGCGGTCAGCTGCTCCAGTTTGTCGGCATAGACCGTATCCAGTTCGGCAAACAGACAGATGGAGGCGTTCGGTTCACATTCGAACACAGTTCCTTCGGAATCCGTATATTTGCTCTTCTGGCTGATGGTCATACCGAGCGTGTCCCCCTGGGCAACTTCTATCGGAGAAGTGCCGGTTCCGCTTCCCGTTCCCCCTTCGGTACTGATTTCAAACGATACTTCCCCCTTCTCGTCCGTCGGTGTCGGGTCTGGTGACGCAGGATTATCGTCTCCACACGAGACCAGTGCGAAAGCTGCCAGAAACACAAGCAGGCACCCGGCCAAACCTCTCATTCTAATACATCCCATTATTTTCATAAGTATGTCAGTTTATATTTGTTTTGTCCCAATCGTCCTGCGCAGGCAGGGTGTCGCTTTCCCATAAAAGGCTGCCATCGTAGCTGCGTATCTGCCAGGTGCTGTCCACCCGGATGCAAAGGGCGTGTTTCCCTTGCTGTACTTGTTCGGAACGGAGCAGCAGGTCGTAACGGGGAAAGTAGAGTGTGGTGGTACGATACTTGGTACCGATGTAATATCCGCGTTTGAAGCCGGTAAACGTATCGAACTTTCCGATTCGTGTGCCGTCGGTCTTCCATACTTCAAAGCTATATGTCCCCTTTTGGGCGACGATGAAACAACTGTCTGCAGTGACAGACAGGTAAGATCCGGGCTGTATCAGGATTTGCCCGTCCGCAATGCGCCTTACGCCTTTCAGGATTTCACCCTTTTCACCGGTTTCGGCAAAGCAGATGAACTGGTCGTTCAGTTGGCATTCCTGTTGTTTGGGCCGACAACTAATACATGCCAATAATAAAAAGGCAAAAATAATATGTCTTTCCATTTTTATTACATATGTTTAACTGCAAATGTATGATAAAAAAATCAAAATACAATTTTCTTTTCTAAAGAAAATCGAAAAATAGAAATGGCTTGTCAACTAAAAGAGTAATAAGGAAGACTACTTCTAGCTTATTTCGATCCTTCCCTTTCTTGAAAAAGCCCCGCAGATTTCTGATTTTTTTCTGAGAAAAAGTAGCGAAAGAATCTGATAATCAAACAAGACACAAATTTCTCAGAAATCCGCACAGCCCCCTGTCATTGTTTTTCGGACATATTCTCTTTACCTTTGCTCAAGTATAAATTCAAAGGAATATGACAAGAAAAAACCTATTAAGAAAAGCATTATCCGGACTGTTGATTCTGACATTGGCCGGATGTCATCCGGGGAAAGAAAAAACGCAGGAAAAATGCCAGACTCTCCAGATAGAAACGGAAACGGCAGCCGGCAGCATCCGCCTGTCAGAAGTGGCAAACGGCTCACTGGTTGTTCTTCCCACCTCCGATTCATTACTGCTCAGTGAAATAAACCAGATTCATCTGAAAAAAGATTTTCTATATGTCCTTAATTCCGCAACATGATTGATAATTATTTTTATAAGTTCCTGGGC
>ENA-OPUE01000932-OPUE01000932.1-human-gut-metagenome-genome-assembly--contig:-NODE-932-length-20329-cov-48.891733_pt1 | contig 20329 bp, 17 predicted proteins | sample MGYA00241466_ERZ501924 | MGnify/ENA primary metagenome ERZ501924 (study PRJEB25962, sample SAMEA2042223) | human gut metagenome | biome: human gut; feature: human-associated habitat; material: faeces...
ACCCTAGACCCACTGATTAAGAGTCAGTTGCTCTACCAACTGAGCTAAGGGTGCATCTTCTTGATAGCCTCATTTCTGAATTGCGAGTGCAAAGGTACTACATTTTTTTGAATCTACAAAATTTTTCGCCGTTTTTTTTCAATTTTCTTTGAATTTTTTCTTGAAGAACGTTCCGAGCGTATGTCGAATACCCCATTTGTTGACGCTGTAGAGACGATATGCGCCATAGTCTAACGATGTGATATTAACGTAGTTACCTTGTACTGAAACTCTGGAAATGGTACTTCCCTGCAGGGTTTCTACCAAAAATACGTTGGTATCGAGATTTTTGGTGATTTCAGGCAAATGTACTCTCTTTCCATCGCAGTAGAGTAGCTTGGCCGCTCCTTGTGCATGCTTGTTATGTAGTACATCACTGCTTTTTTCTTGTGTTGCACTGCTCTCTATACCATATCCATCCATCGAAGTAATGGCAAAGTAGAGCGGTTTTTCGTTTTCTTCGGGTTTCAGCAGTAATCTGTTTCCCAGCTGGCGTGCCGAAATCAGGTTTCTTGCATCCGTTACATCCACCGGATAGGTGCGGCTAGCATATACATTATTATATATATAGGGGGTAGAGATGCGGGTTCCGTCGGTATAGGTGGTGGCATTATTCCACGTCAGTTCCATGTAGCCCTGTCGCCACTTGATGTCGAAACCTTCCGGTTGCTTCGGTGTTTTACTGCTTGCCCAGGTCATTGGAGGTACAAGCGATGGGTATTCATTGAATCGGCGAGTGAAGTCGAGGATGCCCTGCTTGTTGTCGAGCAGGAACTTGTTGCGGAAGAAGCAATAGCCCATGCCCATGTTGCGCGTAAGATACATCTCGGGAATCACATCATCTAACTTCCATTTTCCTTCTTTCGGGTCGAGGAAGTAGATGCCGAGTCCTGGTGCCACGATTTTTCCATGGCTCTGCTCCTGCCAGTCGATAGCAAAAGGATAGAAGTGTTCGTCTTTGAAATACATCATCGGGAAGAGTTCGTCCATCAGACCATCGCGCATCCAGCCTTGTGCATCCTGACAGACCTTGGTATTGGCATTCCATCCGTAGCTGCCATATCGGGTCAGGTCGTCAAACTTGCCTACAGGCGAGCAGCTCAGCTTAACCCATGGTTTCTGGCTCTTCACGGCATCATGAATCTTCTTCACGATATGGGTGATGTATCTTCTTCCTTGCTCGCGGCTCACCTTGAAGTTCCAGGTCTCCGGGTATCGGATGTAGTCGAGGTGGATGCCGTCGATATTGTATTTGTCTGTAATCTCGCTGCAGATCTTGGCAAGGTAAGTGCCCGTACGGCTATCTTCAGGGTTCATGTATCCTTCGCCACCAATCTTCTGGATGAGTTTCGGAAATTTCCGGCGCAGCGACTTGCAGCCTAGGGCATCCCATCTGCCCACAGGAATGGTAACCACCCAGGCATGCAGTTCCATGCCTCGCTTGTGGCATTCGTCGATGGCAAACTGCAAGGCGTCGTAACCAGGTGTTCTGCCGGGGTGTCCGGAAAGGCATCCGTCCCATGGCTCCAGGCTGGATGGGTAGATCATGGTACCTCGGATACGGGTTTGCAGGAGCACGGTGTTGATCTTGGCTTCCTGCAGACGGTCGAGTATCTGGCATAACTCAGTCTGCTGTTTCTTGGCAGAAAAAGGCGACTGAGAGTAGGTGCGTGGCCAGTCTCTGCCGCCTAGGGTGGTGAGCCAGACGGCACGCACCTCGTGCTTGGGTGCCTGGTGGCTGATGATGGTGCTATTGTCGGCAGCAGCCAGTTTGGGTGGTAAAAAAGCTCCTAAAAGGAGTAAAAACATATATAATTTCTTCATATTATTTCTATTTGGCAACAAAGATACGGATATTTTTTCGTATCTCAAATAAAAATCGTACTTTTGCGGTGCATTTCGTATGAAAAAGTGCGATTTGCCTCAAAAAGAGAGTAATTTAATTAACAATAAAAGAAAATGGTCAGTTTCATCATCAGTTTGGTGGCCCTTATTTTGGGCTATCTTCTTTATGGAAAGTTTGTGGCGCATGTGTTCGGTCCTGACGACCGCCCTACGCCTGCAGTGACCAAAGCCGACGGTGTCGACTTCATGGTGCTGCCTAGTTGGAAAATCTTTATGATTCAGTTTCTCAATATTGCGGGTACTGGACCAATTTTTGGAGCCATCATGGGTGCGTGGTATGGTCCGGTGGCTTATCTGTGGGTTATCTTCGGATGTATCTTTGCAGGAGCCATGCACGATTATATGAGTGGTATGCTCAGTATCCGCAACGATGGAGCTGGTCTGCCTGAATTGGTGGGCAAGTATTTGGGTGGAAGAACCAAGAAAGTGATGCTGGTGTTCTCCGTGTTGCTGTTGATGATGGTGGGTGCAGTGTTTGTGTATAGTCCGGCCATCATTCTCGATGGCATTTGTAACTCTGGCTCGTTCTTTGGTGGACAGATGTTCTGGATTATCATCATCTTCATCTACTACATCATTGCCACGCTGCTGCCTATCGATAAGATTATCGGCAAGATATATCCTCTCTTTGCCTTCTCGCTGCTTTTCATGGCGGGAGCGCTGATGATAGGATTGTTCGTGAAGTGGCCTACCTTGCCTGAGTTGTGGGGTGATTTGGCTTCTGCCAATCTCAACGAGAACCCTGCGTGGTTGGGCACGGAGCCTTTCATGCAGAAGAGTCCGCTCTTCCCATGTCTCTTTATTACCATTGCCTGTGGCGCTATCAGTGGTTTCCATGCCACCCAGAGTCCGCTGATGGCCCGATGTATGAAGAACGAGAAGATGGGACGTCCTATCTTCTATGGTGCGATGATTACCGAGGGTATCGTTGCCTTGATCTGGGCTACGGTGTCTATGTATTTCTTCTACTATGGCGGATGGCGTGAGTGCGTAAGCCCGGAGGTGGCGCAGCAGTTTGTTGCTCAGTTTGATGGTGGTAAGACGCTGGTTCAGAACTTTGATGCGCCTACTGTGGTGAAGATAGTATGCTCCAGCTGGTTGGGCATAGCCGGTGGTATCCTGGCTTTGCTGGGTGTGGTTGCGGCTCCAATCACCAGTGGTGATACGGCACTTCGCAGTGCCCGACTCATCATCGCCGAGGCGATAGGTTTGGAGCAGCACAGTATGCGCCGTCGTCTTTACGTCTGCATTCCGCTGTTTGCTGTTACGATGGGCATCCTGGTTTGGCAGATGAAGAATCCTGATGGTTTCAACATCATCTGGCAATATTTTGGCTGGGCTAACCAGACTCTGGCGGTGTTCACACTCTGGACATTGACGGTTTATCTGGTTCAGAACAAGAAGCCATATATCATGACATTGGTTCCAGCCCTGTTCATGACGGTGGTTTGTTCCACCTTCCTGTTGGTATCACCAATGGCATTCGCATTGAGCGAGCCTATAGCCTATACGGGCAGCGTCATCATCCTGGTGGTGGCTTTGGTCTGGTTCTTTGCGTGGTATAGAAAGTATCAGAAGGGCATTGCTTAACGGCATGCCCTCAGTATTAACAATATTAGAAAAAAGAATTAAGAAAAAGTATGGTGCAGCAGTATTCTTCTGCATTGTTGGAAAAGGCAGTGGGAGAGTTTTCCAAACTGCCAGGTATTGGGCGCAAAACTGCTTTGCGCCTGGTACTTTTTATGCTCCGGCAGGGAGACAGCGATGTGGATCAGTTTGTAAATGCCGTCTCGAAGATGAAACGGGAGGTGAAGTATTGTCGGGTATGTCACAATATCAGCGATACCGATGTGTGTCCGATATGCTCGGATAGCCGTCGGGATGCCTCGACTATCTGCGTGGTAGAGAACGTGCAGGATGTGCTGGCGGTGGAAAATACCCAGCAGTTTCATGGTCTCTATCATGTGTTGGGCGGTATTATTTCACCGATGGATGGTATCGGACCAGCAGACTTGGAGATAGAATCGCTCGTGAACCGTGTGGCAGAAGGAGGAGTGAAGGAGGTGATTCTTGCCCTGAGCAGTACGATGGAGGGCGATACTACCAACTTTTATATTTCCCGTAAGCTTGCCGACTATCCAGTGAAGCTCTCCGTCATAGCCCGAGGCATCTCTGTGGGAGATGAACTTGAATATACCGATGAGGTAACACTGGGTAGAAGTATTTTGAATAGAACGCCTTTTAATCAATAAACTTTGAGTTTATAACTTTGAGTTTGTAACTTTAAGCTTTATTATTAGTTAAACATTTAATAAGATTATCTGAAAGTGAATATCAAGCAAGTACAACGAATTTTGATGACCAATTTCTTCTTCATGGTGATTGTGTCATTGCTTTTGGTGGGACTTTACGAGACGGAGATTCTCACGCCCACGGAAATGGCGGGCGATGCCACCCTGATGTTTGGCATCATGGTAGTGATGGAACTTCTCACCATCTTGGTGATTCCGATGGCGTTGAAACTTTTCAGCCTGAAGATGATTCGTCGCAAGTTGGTGGCTCAGAAGGGAGATGCCCTGCTGGTTTGGGGCACGGCACGCATCAACATGCTTTGTCTGCCTATGCTCATCAATACCTTTATGTATTACCAGACCATGGCTCCAACCTTCGGCTATATGGCCATTATCCTGATGCTTTGCCTCTTCTTCGTCTATCCGTCGATGGAAAGATGCGTGGACGAAACGAGCGAGAATGAGCAGAAAGAGAATAATTAAGAATTTGAAATTAATAATTAAGAATTTAGATTAACATTGAAACTCTCGGTTATCATAGTAAATTACAACGTCAAGTATTATTTGGACCAGTGTATCCGGTCGGTGCTTCATGCCTTCGAGGTGATGCAGGGTTCGGCGAATCTGGAGATTGGGGCAGATTCTTCTGAGGAGAATGGCATAGCTGAACTCATCGTAGTGGATAATCATTCGGCAGATGGTTCTGTGGATTATCTGGAACAGCGCTATCCGCAGGAGCAGTATCCGATGGTGCGCTTTGTGGAAAGTTCCCACAATCTAGGATTTGCCCGTGCCAACAATATTGCTATCCGACAGAGCAGGGGTGAGTATGTGCTGCTGCTCAACCCGGATACCATTGTAGGCGAAGACGTGCTGAAGAAATGTGTAGATTTCATGGATGTCCATGAAAATGCGGGTGCTGTGGGGGTGAGAATGCTCAATGCTACAGGAAAGCGTGCCATGGAGAGCCGAAGGGGATTGCCTACGCCGATGGTGTCGTTCTTCAAGATGTTGGGATTCTGCAACCGCTGGCCGCAGCATCGCCTGTTTGGACGGTATTACATGGGGTATCTGCCTTGGGACCAGCCTTGCCAGATTGAGGTGGTGAGTGGTGCCTACTGCATGCTGCGCCGCAAGGCCCTTGACGAGGTGGGCTTGTTGGATGAGGATTTCTTTATGTATGGCGAGGACATCGATCTCTCTTATCGTGTGCTTAAAGGTGGCTATCATAATTATTACCTGCCTGTTGATATCCTTCATTATAAGGGCGAGAGTACGCAGAAGTCTAGTTTCCGCTATGTGCATGTGTTCTATGAGGCAATGCTTATTTTCTTCCGTAAGCACTATTCGGGCATGTCGTTCCTGCTGAGCTTGCCTATTAAGACTGCTATATATGGCAAGGCGCTGGTGGCGCTGGTAGGCATGTTGAGCGATAGAATGCGAAAGAGTTTGGGCTTCTTCTCTCCAAGTGCAGAGGGATGTCAGCACTATGTATTTGTGGGAAGCCAGAAGATGCTGGATGCTTGCCGTGAGATTTCACGTCGTCTGGCATTTGATGCAGAATTTTATACTGAGGTAGAGACGGTGACTTGGGATGCGAAGAAAGATAATGTCTTGGTGCTGGATGCAGGTCAGATGAGTTATGCCGAAATGTTACAGCGTTTGAGTTTGCTTTCGGATTCTAATGTAAGCTTGGGTACTTATTCTGAGGAAAATGGAAAAATAATCACTGCTAGTGAAATATTGGGATAATGTATCTTATAACTGGTATATTTCAATATATATATATTTATTGTACGCGCGTACATTAATATATAGTACTTGATAAGAAAATACGAGAAAAGAATGGAAAAAGAAATACATTTAAGGGCTTTAGAACCAGAAGATTTGGATTTTCTCTATGAGATGGAGAATGATGAGAGCCTCTGGGAGGTGGGAAATACCAACGTTCCGTACTCCCGACAGGTGCTTTTGGATTACATTACTACATCTTCGGCAGACATATATGCTGACAAGCAAGTGCGGTTCATCATAGAAAATGAGATGCATGAAAGGGTAGGTATCATCGATCTGATGAATTTTGACCCTCGTCATCTGCGGGCTGAAGTAGGAATTGTGGTCAAAAAAGACTATCAGGGGCAAGGTTTCGCTCGATTGGCTCTGGCTCGTCTTTTGCTTTATGCTACGAATATACTCCATTTGCATCAAATTTATGCGATTGTAGGGGTTCGTAATGGAAAAATGGCAAAACTGCTAAAAATGTCTGGTTTTCAGGGTGATAAGGTGCTAAAGGGGTGGCTGCACAATGGTGATGGATATGATGATGCATTTTTTTTTCAAACTTTTTTATAAAAATATTGCCGAAAAATTTGGTGGAATCAAAAAAATGTAGTACCTTTGCACTCGCAAATGAGAAATGATCCATAAGCAATTAAGAAATAAACTTAATTTGGTGCGTTAGTTCAGTTGGTTAGAATGCCTGCCTGTCACGCAGGAGGTCACGAGTTCGAGTCTCGTACGCACCGCTCAAAATCATCTTGCAGGTTTGCCAAAATAGTTTGGTGCGTTAGTTCAGTTGGTTAGAATGCCTGCCTGTCACGCAGGAGGTCACGAGTTCGAGTCTCGTACGCACCGCTCAAAATCATCTTGCAGGTTTGCCAAAATAGTTTGGTGCGTTAGTTCAGTTGGTTAGAATGCCTGCCTGTCACGCAGGAGGTCACGAGTTCGAGTCTCGTACGCACCGCAGAAACCTTCGAGAGTGATCTCGGAGGTTTTTTGTTTTTTATATTAATCTAAGAGAATATGGCTATCGTTATCACAGTTCTGGCATACTTCTGTGTGCTGCTGCTCTTCAGTCATCTTACTGCCCGTAAAATGGCAAGTAATGAAACTTTCTATCGTGCCAACCGCCGTTCGCCTTGGTATATGGTTGCTTTCGGTATGGTGGGTGCGTCTATTTCGGGCATCACTTTTGTCAGTGTGCCGGGCATGGTGATGAGAACGGATATGACCTACCTTCAGATGTGCATCGGTTTCATCCTGGGTTATTTCCTGGTTGCCTTTCTTTTGCTTCCTATCTATTACCGGTATAATCTCACTACGATTTACGGTTATCTGCAGCAGCGGTTGGGGGAACGTTCGTATAAGACCGGAGCTTCGTTCTTCCTCTTGTCCAAGATGACAGGTGCGGCGGTCCGTTTCTTTGTCGTCTGTATCCTCTTGCAGCGTTTCGTGCTCGATGGAATTGGTGTTCCGTTCTGGGTCACGGTTCCTGTCATGGTACTGCTTATCTGGCTTTATACGCGCAAGGGTGGCATCAAGACGCTGGTGTGGACCGATACCTTTCAGACGCTCTGTATGTTTGCTGCGCTCATCCTCATTATCTGTCAGGTGATGTCGGCGTTGGGCATGACTCCTTCCGAAGCGATTACTGCGATTGCTCACGACAGTCATTCCCGTATTTTTGTCTTTGATGACTGGATGTCGAAACAGAATTTCTGGAAACAGTTCCTCAGCGGTGTCTTTGTAGTGATTGTGATGACCGGTCTTGATCAGGACATGATGCAGAAGAATCTTACCTGCAAGTCGCTCCGTGAGGCCCAGAAGGATGTTTGCAGCTATGGTTTTGCCTTTGTGCCTGCCAATCTGCTTTTCTTGAGTCTGGGTGTGTTGCTGATGATGCTGGCTCAGAAACAGGGAGTGGCTTTGCCTAATGCTCCTGATGATCTGTTGCCGATGTTTGCGGCTTCGGGGGCGATGGGAAATCTGGTAGTGGTACTGTTCACCATCGGTATCGTCGCGGCAAGTTTCTCCAGTGCCGATTCTGCTTTGACCGCGATTACTACGAGTCTCTGTGTGGATATATTGGGCAGGAAAGAGGATATGAAGCTCCGCAAGCGCATGCATCTGCTGGTGGCTTTCGTCTTCATGCTCTTCATCATTGCTTTCAAGGCGATTAATTCTACGAGCGTGATAGATGCCATCTACATCCTCTGCTCTTATACTTACGGTCCGCTGTTGGGCCTCTTTGCCTTCAGTCTGCTTACTAAGCGTCAGGTAAACGACCGCTGGTCGCCATGGGTCTGTATCGCCAGTCCGCTCATCTGCTTCGCCATCGATACCCTTACCTCGCAGTATGTGGGTTATAAGTTCGGCTATGAGCTTCTGATGCTGAATGGCGCCCTGACATTTGCAGGTCTCGCCCTTATAAAAAAAGAAACAGTTAAATACAAACAATAATGAGAACAAAAGTATTATTCGCAGCATTGTTGCTCAGTGCAACAACTGCTTTTGCCCAGCAGGAGAAGTTGGGCTCCGGTATTGACAAGACCAACATGGACTTGACCATCAAGCCGGGTAATGATTTCTATCGCTATGCCGCAGGCAACTGGATGAAGAATCATCCACTCGATGCCGAGCATACCGACAATGGTGCTTTCACCGACCTCTTTGAGCAGAACCAGAAGCGCATCCAGGACATCATCCTTGAATATGCTTCCAAGCCACAGCAGAAGGGGTCACTCGGACAGAAGATTGGTTCGCTCTACAACCTCCGTATGGACAGCGTTCGCCTGAACAAGGAGGGATGGGCACCTATCAAGCCAACTCTCGACCGCATTGCAGCCATCAAGGACCGCAGAGAGTATCAGCTCGTTACCGCTCAGCTCGATTTCCGTGGCGAGGGTACCATGATGTATGGCATCGGTGTGGGCGCCGACCTTCGTGATGCCGCCAACAACCTCGTTGAGGTAGACCAGAGTGGTCTCGGTCTTGGTGTACGCGATTACTATGTAAACGATGACGAGCAGACCAAGAAGATTCGTGATGCATACAAGGCTTATATGAAGAAGCTCTTCCAGATGGTAGGCAACGATGAGGCTACCGCCCAGAAGAAGATGGAGGCTGTGATGGCTATCGAGACCCGCATCGCTAAGGCAAGCTATAGCCAGGTACAGCTCCGCGACATCGACAAGAACTATCACAAGATGACCTACAACCAGCTCGTGCTCGATTATCCTGGCATCGACTGGGGCAATGTGTTCCTGGCATCCGGTTTCCCTGCTTTCAAGGAAATTTGCGTGGGTCAGCCTGAACCAATCCACGAGGTTGAGAAGATTCTCGCAGAGACCTCTCTGGATGATCTGAAGACATACGCAGAGATCAAGGTGATTTCTGGTGCAACCAGCGTATTGAGCGATGATTTCCGTGCCGTATCCTTTGAGTTGAGCAAGGTAATGAGCGGTGTTCAGCAGGACCGTCCTCGCTGGAAGCGTGCCGTAAGTACCGTGAGCGGTGTGTTGGGCGAGGCTATCGGAAAGATTTACGTAGAGAAGTACTTCCCGGAGAGCAGCAAGAAGCGTATGCTCGAACTGGTTCACAATCTCCAGACTGCGCTTTCACAGCGCATCGACGAGGCTACATGGATGAGTGCTGCTACCAAGGCACAGGCTAAGGATAAGCTGGAGAACTTCATCATCAAGATCGGCTATCCTGACAAGTGGAAGGACTATAGCGGATTGCAGGTAGATGACAGCCTTTCTCTCTACGAGAATATGGCAAATATCTCTGAGTTCTTTACCAAGGATGAAATCGCCCGCAAGGTGAACAAGCCGGTAGATAAGACAGAGTGGGGAATGACTCCTCAGACTATCAATGCTTATTATAACCCAACTACCAACGAGATCTGCTTCCCTGCAGCTATTCTCCAGCCTCCATTCTTCGACCCGACAGCCGATGATGCGATGAACTATGGTGGTATCGGTGGTGTAATCGGTCATGAGATGAGTCATGGTTTTGACGATCAGGGCAGCCAGTTTGACAAGACTGGTAACCAGCACAACTGGTGGACTGCTGCTGACAAGAAGAACTTCGAGTCTCGCACCAAGATCCTGGTTGACCATTTCAACCAGATTGAGTTGGCTGGCAAGAAGGTAAACGGCCAGATGACCCTGGGTGAGAACATCGGTGACAATGGTGGTTTGAACATCGCTTTCCGTGCACTTCAGAATGTGATGAAGACAGAGAAGTTGGGTGTAAAGGATGAATTTACTCCAGAGCAGCGCTTCTTTCTGGCATGGGCACGTGTATGGGCAGGCAATGCCCGTCCTGAGTACCTGCAGTATCTGATGACCGTGGATGTTCACTCTCCAAACGAGGCTCGTGTGAACGGTGCCCTCCCAATGGTGGATTCATGGTATAAGGCATTCAACATCAAGAAGGGCGACAAGCTCTTTGTTCCTAAGAACAAGCGTGCACATATCTGGTAAAAACATGTGGGGTAAGGCATCCCCACACGCCCTGAAAGGGCAGAAGCTCCTAGCCCAGGGCAGCGCCCTGGGTTAGATCCAGCAACAACAAAGTCGCCCTGAAAGGGCAAAAGCTTTCTATTTCAAAGCTTTTGCCCTTTCAGGGCGACTTTCTATATATACCTTATACCCAGGGCGCTGCCCTGGGCTAGGAGCTTCTGCCCTTTCAGGGCGTGCTGGCATAGAACTTTTACTTCGTTCCGAAATAAAGGAAGAGCATACCGAGCAGAACGAGGAGGAGGTCAACGAACTTCGCCTTGAGATTCTTCTCATGGAAGATGGCTGCACCGAAGAGGAAGCTGACGATGACCGAACCGCGGCGAATCATGCTCACGATACTGATCATGGCGCCAGGCAGACTCAGAGCGTAGAAATAAACGAAGTCGGCTGCCGAAAGGAAGATACTGATGAAGATGATACTCCAGTGCCAGTGGAATGGGGTAGAATTCTTCTTGGTAGGCCACCATATCATCAGCAGCATGGCTCCCATGAGGAAACACTGGTAGATGTTGTACCAGCTCTGCACAATCATTCTGTCTAATCCTACACCACCATTCTCTGGTGGAGCCATCAGATACTTGTCGTAGAGACCGCTTATCGCACCGAGCACGGCAGCCAGCACGATGAAGTAAATCCATTTGTTGTGCTTGAAGTCGATACCCTCTTTCTTGCCGCTGCGCGAAAGCATGGCAAAGGAGATGATGGCAAGTATGACACCAATCCACTGATACAGATTCAGTATCTCGCCATAAACCAGCAGGGCGCCTACGAGTGTCATTACCGGTCGGGTGGCGTTGATAGGTCCCACGATGGTGAGCGGCAGGTGTTTCATGCCGAAATAACCGAAGATCCAGCTGCTCAATACGATGAAACTCTTGAGCACGATGTACTTGTGAACTTCCCATCCGCCTTCTGCTACATGAAACATCGTTCCATCCAGCGAATTTCCTGTATAGCTCATCACGATGAACGGCAGGAAGATGAGCGATGAGAAGAGCGTGTTCAGAAAGAGCACGGGAATCACTGCGTTACCTGAAAGCGCCTTCTTCTTGAAGGCATCATAAAATCCCAGCAGCGCTGCTGAGAGAAATGCTAATACTAACCACATTTTTATGAATCTTAAATGTTGAATGTTGAATGTTGAATGAGGCTCGCGCCCTTGTGTTTCTAATCATTTAATCTTTGAAATCATACCCTACCTCTTCCAGGAACAATGCGTTACCCGGCATGCTTTCGCCTGCATCGCTGCGGCTTCCGTTGTGCAGGATATCGAGAAACTGTTCCATCGTAATCTTTTCTCTGCCTACATCGATGAGCGTTCCCACTACGGCTCTCACCATGTTTCTCAGGAAACGGTTGGCGGTAATCTCAAAATACCAGGTGGTAGGAGAGGTCTGTATCCATCGGGCGGCTGTTACGTGGCAGATGGTGGTCTTGTTGTCGCCACCCGCCTTGCAGAATGCCGCATAGTCTTCGTGATGCAGAAAATGCTGAGCCGCCTCGTTCATCTTCTCGAAATTCAGGGGATAGTTCATCTGCAGTGAATAATGGCGCTCAAACGGATCTTTCTGCGTATGTATATAATAATGGTATGTGCGCGAGATGGCAGAGAAACGGGCATGCATCTCTGGGGCTACCTCCCTTACTTCGTATACGGCGATGTCGCGGGGCAGGATGCGGTTCAGACGGTATACCAGCTGGTCGGGTTCCATCGGAATCCTGTCGGTATCGAAGTGGGCTGCCATGTGTCGGGCATGTACGCCGGTATCGGTCCTTCCTGCTCCCACCACCTCCATTTCCTTTCTCATAAGTATGGAGAGGGCGCGCTGCAACTCCTGCTGCACCGAATTGGCATTGGGCTGAATCTGCCAGCCGTGGTAGTTGGTGCCGTCGTAACCGAAGAATATGAAATATCTCATGATGATCTTTGAACTTTTTTGTTTTTTGCTATGAACTTTGAGCTTTGATTTGTTCTACGTTCTTTGCTTAATTCGGGTGCAAAGTTACTAAAAAAACGTGAAATATGGTATAATAATACAGATTTTTTTCAAAAATGGTACAATCTTGAAAGAAAAGTTCAATTTTATTTTGCAAATTGACAATAATTGTGTACTTTTGCCAACGTTTTTGATATTATAGATTATGGCACAGAACATATTCAAGGGTTTAGGTGTTGCCCTTATTACTCCTTTCAACACCGATGGCTCGGTTGATTATCAGTCGCTCAAGCGATTGGTAGAGTTTCAAATTGACAATGGTGCAGACTTCCTTTGCATCCTTGCCACAACTGGTGAGGCTCCATGTCTTACACAGGAAGAGAAAGATAAAATCACAGAATTGGTGAAAGACGTGAACAAGGGTCGCATCAAGATATTGAAATATTGTGGCGGTAATAATACTGCTGCTGTCGTTGAAGAAATCAAGAACTCAGACTGGAGTGGCATCGATGGCATCCTCAGTATCTGTCCTTACTACAACAAACCTTCTCAGGAAGGTCTCTATCAGCACTTCAAGGCCATTGCCCAGGTTAGTCCGCTGCCTATCGTGCTCTACAATGTTCCTGGCAGAACCGGTGTCAACATGAAGCCTGAAACAACCTGCCGTATCGCCCGCGACTTCCCTAATGTGGTAGCCGTGAAGGAGGCTAGTGGCAGCCTGGAGCAGGTAGATGAGATTATCAAGAACAAGCCTGATAATTTTGATGTTATCAGCGGCGATGATGCGCTTACATTCTCAATGATTGCCAGTGGTGCTGCCGGCGTTATCTCTGTTATCGGCAATGCCCTGCCTAAGGCTTTCAGCCGCATGATCCGTCTCGAGTTCCGTGGCGAATATGAGCCAGCCCGTAAGATTCATCATTCTTTTACCGAGCTCTACAGTCTGCTCTTCGTTGACGGTAACCCTGCCGGTGTAAAGGCGCTGCTCAATGATATGGGCTTCATCGAGAACGAGCTCCGTCTGCCTCTGGTTCCTACCCGTATTGCAACCAAGCAGAAGATGAGCGACATTCTGAAGACTTTGAATATCTAAAATAGTGATTAGTTATTAATCATTTAGTACCATGGTAGATGATAGAAGAATCATACACGAGATAACACCGCTGATGGGTAAGGATGTGCTCTATATTGCAGACCGACACAAGAAGGAGTTTACTTATCCTATCCATAACCATTCGGTGTACGAGTTGAACTTTGTTGAGAATGCAAAGGGAGTAAGAAGAATCGTTGGAGATTCGCAGGAGGTGATAGGCGACTATGATCTCTGTCTCATCACATCGCCCGATCTGGAGCATGTATGGGAGCAGAACGAATGCCACAGCGATGACATCCGTGAGATTACCGTCCAGTTTGATTTCTCCATGAGTGATGAAACGCTCTTCGGAAGAAATCCCTACGCCAGCATTACCCGTATGATGCAGGAAGCGAAGAAGGGACTCTCATTCCCGATGCAGGCAATCATGAAGGTATACGGATTGCTCGATACTTTAAGTTCCGTAAAAGATGGTTTCTATGCCGTACAGCAGTTCCTGACCATTCTCTACGAACTGTCACGCTGCGAAAATGCCCGCACCCTGGCTTCCAGCAGTTATGCCAAGGTAACGGTAGAAGACGATAGCCGGCGCATCCTGAAGGTGAAGAATTTCATCTCCAAGAACTATATGGATGAACTCCGTCTGCCGGAGCTTGCCTCGCTGGCAGGCATGAGCAGCAGTGCGTTCAGCCGTTTCTTCAAGCTCCATACCGGCAGAAATATCTCTGAGTATATCATCGACCTGCGGCTGGGTTATGCTGCCCGCATGCTGGTAGATACCGACAAGAGTATCAGCGAGATAGGTTTTGATTGCGGATTCAACAATCTCAGCAACTTCAACCGCATCTTCAAGAAAAAGAAAGGATGCTCGCCAAGCGAGTTCCGTGAAAGCTATCATAAGACAAGAATCATTGTATAATACAGCCTACGTAATCGTTTAAGTGAAATTATCAAAAATATTTCGCTTAAACGATTCTTTTTTCCGATATTTGTTGTATCTTTGCGCTACAATTTGAAATGTATAAATAAACATTTAAAAACTACGATAACGAATAAAAACTACGATAACGAATTATGAAGCAATTTATGGATGAAAACTTCCTGCTCGACACTAAGACTGCACAGGATCTTTTCCACAATCATGCGGCTAAAATGCCAATTATCGATTATCACTGCCACCTCATCCCTGAGATGGTAGCCAATGATCACAAGTTTAAGAGTATTACAGAACTTTGGCTCGGCGGCGACCACTACAAGTGGCGTGCTATGCGTACCAATGGTGTAGATGAGCGTTTCTGCACAGGTACTGATACTAGCGACTGGGAGAAGTTCGAGAAGTGGGCTGAAACAGTGCCTTATACATTCCGTAACCCTCTCTATCACTGGACTCATCTGGAACTCAAGACTGCTTTCGGTATCGATAAGCAGCTCAGCCCTAAGACAGCCCGTGAAATCTATGATGAGTGTAACGAGAAGTTGCAGTTGCCTGAGTTCAGCGCTCGTGGCTTGATGCGTCACTATAATGTAGAGTGCGTTTGTACAACAGATGACCCAATCGATGACCTGCGTTACCACAAGCAGACACGTGAGAGCGGTTTCGAAATCAAGATGATTCCTGCTTGGCGTCCTGACAAGGCTATGAACATCGAGAAGCCAGATTTCGCTGACTATATGAACAAGCTCGGTGAGGTAGCAGGTGTTAACCTCGTTACATTCCAGGATATGGTTGATGCTTTGCAGAAGCGTCACGACTTCTTTACTGAGAACGGCTGTAAGTTGAGCGACCACGGTATCGAGGAGTTCTACGATGAGCCATACACAGATTCTCAGATTGAGACTATCTTCGCCAAGGCTATGCGTGGCCAGCAGCTTTCTGCTCTCGAAATCCGTCAGTACAAGCATGCATTCCTCAAGGTTTGCGCTGAGATGGATCACGCTGCCGACTGGACACAGCAGTACCACTATGGTGCTATCCGCGACAACAATACTCTGATGTACAACAAGCTCGGTGCTGATACCGGTTTCGATTCTATCGGTGAGTTCACTACCGCCAAGGCTATGAGCAGCTTCCTCAATGAGCTCAACATGGAGGGTAAGCTTACACGTACTATCCTCTATACATTGAACCCATGTGCCAACGAGGTAATCGCTACCATGCTCGGTAACTTCCAGGATGGTTCTTGCCCAGGTAAGATCCAGTTTGGTTCAGGCTGGTGGTTCAACGATCAGCTCGATGGTATGACCCGCCAGATGAACGCACTCTCTGTATTGGGTCTCCTGAGCCGTTTCGTAGGTATGTTGACCGACTCACGTTCATTCCTCAGCTACCCACGTCACGAATACTTCCGTCGTTTGCTCTGCAACCTCCTCGGCAATGATGTAGAGAAGGGCTTGCTTCCTAACGACATGGAGAGCCTCTCTCGTATGGTAGAGGATATCTCTTACAACAATGCTCGCAACTACTTTAAGTTCTATTAATCCATAGAACTGTAGCAATTTATACTAAGACAAATCCCTTCACGGCATCCCGGTGGTGTTGTGGAGGGATTTGATGTTTTATCGTGAAACCAATACTTTAAGCTTATGGGGGTAATAAACAGAATACTAGGTTTTTACGAAGATATCAGGGAGTTTAATTCTTCTAATATCAAAGACTTCCGGGGCAGACTCAAGTCTTGGATCAAGATGGGTATGCTTGCCGGTCGCATCTTCTATCTCAAGGATATGTGGGCCAGGGATGTGGCTGCCTTGACTTTTGCCTCCTTCATGGCTCTGATACCTTTCATGGCTATGATGTTTGTCATAGCCCGTGGTTTCGGCTATGCCTCTCTGCTCGAATCCTGGCTCTCTACCACCTTCGAGGCACAGCCCGTTGTAGCGCAGACCATCGTTAACTTCGTTCACAATTATATTGAGAATACGCAGAGCAACTATATCATCGGTACGGGTATCGTGATGTTTCTCTATACCATCGTTTCGCTGATGCAGAAAATAGAGCTTACCTTCGATGACATCTGGCATACGGGTGAGCGTTCGTGGAAGCAGATAGTTACCGAATATCCTACCGTTCTGTTTGGTCTGGGACTGCTGATACTCTTTGCTTCGAGCATCAATGTATGGACGGTGAATATGGTGGATAATGTAGACAGGATAGCGGATATCGGTGATACCATTCCTTCGTTCATCCTTCATCTGGCGGCTTTTGTTCCGATGTTCCTGTTCTTCGTGTTCTGCTATTATGTCATCCCGAATACCTATATCCGGGTTCGCAGTACCCTGGTTCCATCGTTCCTGGCGGGTGTCTGCATGACGGCACTTCAGTATGGATATATCTATCTGCAGGTTTTTCTGTCCAGCTACAATGTCATCTATGGTTCGCTGGCAGCCATTCCGCTCTTCCTGTTATGGCTTCAGATTTCGTGGGCTATCGTAGTGTTTGGCGCCTTGCTTTGCCATACCAACCAGAACATCCATTATTATGATGGTGATTTGCAGTACGATCATCTGAAACTGGTGCAGCGCATCAAGGTTTGTGGGGTAGTGATGCATCTGGTATGTCGTCGGTTCAATCAGGGCGAACAGGCGTATACTCCGAAAGAAATTCATGATTTAACGAAGATACCTCAACAGATTGTCAACCAGTCTGTTAAGGAACTGTTACGTGCCCGTCTGCTGGTAGAAATCCGGAATGGTAAGAAAAGCAGTTTTGAGGAATCGGTGGTTCTTCATCCGATAGAGAAGATTGAGCATCTTACCTATGGTGTGATGATAGAGCGCCTCTTCAGTTATGGCGAGGATATCTCAAGCCTGACCGCATTGGAGTCGGATATGGCGATGTGGAAGGATATCGACATCGTGAATGCAGAGTTCATAGAAAAGGGAAAGCAAATCGCTTTCTGATAATAAACGGTGTTTTTTAGGCACGGTATCCGTGCCTAAAAAACTATCAATTTATAATATCTTATTTCTGGTCATATCCGTCAGAAATCTTTTTTCCCAGTGCTAGCGCCAGTTCAACCTTGGCACCATATCCTTCCAGCTGGTCGGCAAACTTGGCTACCGAATTGCCGGATGCGATGATGTCATCAAAGAGAATAATCTTTTTGCCCTGGAAGAAAGCCTCGTCGATATGGAGTTCATCTACAGGATCGCCATCTTCATCTACATCATGCGTGTAGCTGAAGGCAGGGTAGGCGTTGGTCATGCCCGTAGCCTTGCATATCTCCTCGCTGAACTCCTTGAAACGGCGCTTGGTATGCGCCTCAAGAGCTGCAGGAATGCAGACCAGGGTAAACTGTGCTGCCTCTTCGCCCAAAAGACTCTTCAGCTTGTCTGATACCATTCCGATAGCCTTCTTCAGGGCTTCCTGATGGTCCATCTCCGTAGTGAGCTCAGAGTTACCTTTAAAGTTGACGATAAGGTCGCGTTTTTCCCATTCCTCTGCTGTGAGCTCAAAAGTACCGAAGGCGCTGAATGCAGCGTAGTCGACAAGCCATTTGTAGTGCAGTCCGTTTTTCAGGACTGGCCACGAGTTGATTTCATTTTCGTAATTAGCCATAGACTAGAAATTTTTGATTATTAATAATGCATAGTTTCTGCAAAAATAGGAAATCTTTTCGAATTAAGGTGCCGGTTTCATAAAAAAGATTTGTTTTTTAAGTAATATTTCACGTAGCTGCCTTTTTTTTACTTATTTTTTAGTACCTTTGCACCGCATTTTAAGAAATACGTATATTTATATGACGAGAAAAACAAAACTTCATGAAATCCGCGACTACGTTATCATTGCCCTGGCGATGATAGAAGGTAGTATCGGTTTGAACATCTTCCTGCTTCCCAATCATATCACGATGGGTGGTGTAGGAGGTATCGCTTCTATCCTTTACTGGGGATTTGGCATCCCGGCATCTGTATCTTATCTGGCGCTCAATGTGTTCCTGCTTCTCATCGCATTCCGCATTCTGGGCTATAAGTTCTGTCTGAAGACCATCTATGGTGTTGGTATCTTTGCCTTAACTACCCGTCTGATAGAGACGCATACGGTAGGCATGACGCCGCTGCTTCACGACCAGCCGTTCATGGCAACGGTCATCGGTGCGTTCTTCATGGGCAGCAGTGCCGGTCTGGGTCTTTCGTGCAATGGTTCTACGGGTGGTTCTGATACCGTAGCGGCGATGATCAACAAGTATTGGAACATTTCCCTGGGTCATGCCATCATGATTTGCGACCTGTGTATCATCACCAGTTCTTATCTGGTATTGCGCGATTGGGAGATGGTGATTTACGGTTATGTCTGCCTCTTTGTGCAGTCGCTCTGTGTAGATCATGTGGTGAATGCGTTGCGCCGTTCGGTTCAGTTCTTCATCATCAGCGACAAATATCTGGAGCTCAGTGCAGCCATCAATACCGCTGCCGACCGAGGTTGTACGGTGATGGATGGTCATGGCTGTTACAGTGGCAAGGATGTCCACATGCTGTTTGTATTGGCGCGTCAGCGTGAGTCTCAGAAGATATTCCGTCTTATCGACGAGATAGATCCTACCGCCTTTGTCAGCCAGAGTGCCGTCATCGGTGTTTATGGCGAAGGTTTCGACCGTTTCAAGGTAGGCAAGAAGATAGGTTTGCCGAAGAAGAAATAGATAAACAGAAAAAGGGTGTGTCATAACTGCATGACACACCCTTTTTTAATAATCCTCTATGAATAACACTTATTCTTCTTCTGTCGTTGCGCATATTTGAGAGATTTGTACGATTAGCAGGGATTCGGGAAAAGTTCCGTTATATGAGGAAAAAGAGTAAAATAATGCATTTTTTTTCAAATTCATTTGGCACTTTCAATAAAAAAATGTAGTTTTGCAATTGCTAAATAGAAAAAGATTATTATGGCAACAATTACATTAAGACCAGATGTATATGACAAAGCGGCAATCTTTGCAAGAAAAGATAAACTTAATATTGAGGATTGGGTAAATAAAATCCTGCAAAAAATTGTTGTTGATATATCTGAAAAGGAAGATATGAAAGCTCCTGCTGAGTCAAAAATGTTCAGTTGGGAAGAAATGGGCGGCATGTTCGCTTCAGATAAAAGTGATAAAGAACTGCGTGATGAGTATCTGGAAGAAAAATATGGGATATGAAAATCTTTTGTGATACCAATATTATAACGGAATTTTTAGAAAAAAGACTTCTGTTTGATGCTGTGGCTAAAATTCTTACCTTGGCATCTACTAGTCATACTTTGTTCTTGTCTGAAGGAGGATTCTACACCATCACTTTTCTCGTGGATAAACAATTACGAAGAATGAGTATCTACAATCCTGAACGTTTAGTACAGGAAAGGAAAATTCTGCTCCGCATTCTTGACACTTTCCAAATTTCGTCTGCTTCAAGATTTGGACTGAAACAAGGAGTAGAGGATGAAAACTTTAGAGATTTAGAAGATAGTTATCAATATCAGGCGGCTATTAATTGTGGTGCTGACATTTTGTTGACTATCAATGTTAAAGACTTCGTTGGTGTCTCAGATAATAAACGAATCAAAATAATGACTCCCCAGTCTTTTGTTGATGAGTTTCTTTCTAATACGCCTAGCTGACTTACGAGCCTGCGTTTATGTTCTTAAAACTAAAAAAGGGTGTGTCATAACTGCATGACACACCCTTTTTTTAGTAATTTTCTAAGTATAGACATCTATATCCTCTGGCTTCGGCTAGATGTGGAAATCTACCAACTTCAGCCATCGCTTGACATCAAACGACG
>ENA-OPUE01000943-OPUE01000943.1-human-gut-metagenome-genome-assembly--contig:-NODE-943-length-20189-cov-3.178256_pt1 | contig 20189 bp, 18 predicted proteins | sample MGYA00241466_ERZ501924 | MGnify/ENA primary metagenome ERZ501924 (study PRJEB25962, sample SAMEA2042223) | human gut metagenome | biome: human gut; feature: human-associated habitat; material: faeces...
GCAGTCCCAAAGGCTCTGATATACCGGATATTCATTTTTAATGTGGTTTGATACATCGATTCCTGCCACGATCTCAATATCAGGATCCTCTTTACAAAGTCCGGTAATCACCTGACCCATTTTTCCATTACAGCCATGCATGATCGCTCTTGTCATTTCTTTATCCTCTCGTTCTCTTCTCTCTGATCACAAACTGTACTGCTTACTTTAACAGTCCGTAAGTACGCATTACTTCTTCTAATACTTTTGCATTTTTTTCTTCCATTTCGGTCAGCGGAAGACGAAGCGGTCCGACTTCCATTCCCATCAGGTTCAATGCTTTTTTCACCGGGATCGGATTGACCTCTGAGAAAAGTGCATCCACTAACGGCAGACCCTTCATCTGTATCTCTAATGCTTTTTTCGTATCCCCATTCAGATAGCTCATGCACATATCATGCACATCCTTTGGTGCAACATTGGACCATACGGAGATCACTCCGATGGCTCCAATGGACATCAGTGGCACGACCAGTCCGTCTTCACCGGAATAAAGGTCTAATTTTCCATCTGTCAGATCCATCGTCTTAGATGCCTGTGCAAGACTTCCTGTTGCTTCTTTTAATCCCACGATATTTGTTTCATTTTTAAACAATGTTGCTGCTGTCTCCGGTAAAATGTTACATCCTGTTCTGCTTGGCACATTGTACATGATGATCGGTGTCTTTACGGATCTTGCGATCGTTGTATAATGCCGGATCAGACCACCCTGTGTTGCCTTATTATAATATGGTGTTACAACCAAAAGTGCGTCAGCTCCTACTTCCTGTGCTTCCTTCGATAACTTAATCGCTGTCTCTGTACAGTTCGAACCGGTTCCTGCAATAACCGGGATTCTCTTTGCCACATACTCTACACACTTTGCAATCACTTCCATATGCTCTTCTTCTGTCATCGTAGAAGCTTCGCCTGTTGTTCCGCAGATAACGATCGCATCCGTCTTATTCTCTACATGATACTCTACTAATGATTTCAACTGATCGAAATCTACTGCTCCATCTTCCTTAAATGGTGTTACCAATGCTACTGCTGATCCTGTAAAAATTGACATACTCTCTTCTCCTTTTCTTACATATAAATTATATTATAATGTAAACAAACGCTCCGCCAGCAGTGCCAACGAAGCGTATTCCTTCTTCTTTCCGTAGCACTCCACCTGATTCCTGCTTATCTGAAATCCTCTATCGGTGACAGACATACAGCTCTTAACTGCACATCCAGATAAATGACCGATAAGGTGATCATCCTCTTCGGCATGAGCCCCTTTCACAATTCTTCATCCATCCTTATCTGTCCAAACTGTTACTCTTGACACATGCGCCTCTACACATCGACGTTACATTTTATCACATTATTGATGTAATGATATCACTATATAAATTGACTGTCAACACCCTATCACACATGCCGGAACTCCCGTCAGAGTTCATTTCCGCAAAAAGCAAAATCATCCAATCAACTCACACAAAAAAGGATCATTGCAAGTATCCTGATACAATACAACAATCCTTTTTCTTCTCTTATATTCGTCTAATTCGCCTCAATATGTGACAACATCGAAGCCTTTCTCTTAATTGCATCAGGACAACAACGTCCTGTTAATATCACTTTCACGTCACTGTCGATCGACAGTAATTCCTCAAAATCTTCCGTACAAAAGATATTGTAATCCATCAACCCTAACACTTCATCCAAAATCACTACATCGGCACTTCCGGTATCGATAACCTTCTTTGCGTAGTGAAAGCTGTTCTTTGCTTTCGCACGTTGCTCTTCCCGTTCTTCAAAAGTCAGTTGTCCGTACGGTTTCTCACTGTTCTCAAATGTAAAGAACCGAATCTCATCAAACTGGCTTAAGATGCTGTAATCTGCATCGCTTCCTTTTAAAAACTGCACAATCGTCACGGTCTGTCCCGCTCCCGCTGCCTTCACTGCAAATCCCATGGCTGCTGCTGTCTTACCATAACCGGCACCGTAAATAATATGTACATTTTTCATATCTTTCCACCTCATAATATATGTTACTGCATCAATACGATGGCTTTCTAAGGCTTTCTTCCTCTATGTACTATATGAAAGATGCCCCGGAAATACGATTATCCTAGCATATTCTTTCACAAAAAGCAATCTTTTCAAATGAAATTATTCTAAGCACTCCATTTTACTAACGGAAACTTCATATGCAATACGATTGATCACCTCGTCATTTTCCAACTTTTTCTGATATTCCCGGCTCTGGATTCGTCCCCAGACTGCTACATGTTCGCCAACTTCAAGCTTACCTGCGAATCTGGCATTTCTCCCCCAGCAGATACAGGGAATATAATCAGACTTACCGTATGCACGATTCACGGCCAATAAAACATCTGCAATCTCTCTTCCAAGCGGTGTCATACGGTAGATTGGTGGTTTACAAATATATCCATCTAAATAAATCTGGTTTGGATGCTGCATTTCCTCCCCATCTTCTAAGACATTTAATTCTCTGACAAACAGAGACAAGATTAACCGGTTCTTTGTCTCTTCATGCTTGTTATATGAACGAAACTGTCCCTTTGCCTCAATATGTTCTCCAATGTGTGACCGGTTCACATCAATCAGACGGTCTGAAACCATCAGCGGAATCACATCCGTTGCATCGCTTAACCGATTCACTAGAAGATCTACCATATAAAATCCTTCACCAAATATTTCATGGCTAAAGGAAAACTCGGAAATGATCTCTCCTGCTACTACTGCCTGATTGTTACTTAATGCTTTTTCTGTCATGTTTTTTCTCCTTCCATGTACCTCATAATTCTTGTTCGCATAATAAATGCCAAATACCACATATTGTGTTGAATCGTTTAAAAAACATTTATCATGTACTATATATTAGTACAGAAAGTCGATTTATAGAACGGGGATTTTTCTTCTAAAAAGGACTAGTTTTGTCGGGATTTCGTATTTCTTTGTCGCATTGCCTCATACATCAGTACCGTTGCCGCAGTTGCGGCATTTAACGACTCTACTTTTCCCATCATTGGAATACGAATTTTATATTTCGTCGCCTGGGAGAGTGCATCGCTTAATCCATTGCCCTCATTTCCAATGCAGAAAATTGTCGGTTTCTGATAATCAAAGTCGTAAAAACTTGTTCCCTGTAAATGTGCACTATATGTGCCTGCATTCGCACCATTCACGTTCTCGATCCATTCCGTCAGATTTTCGACATAACAAAATGGTACACGAAAGATAGATCCCATCGTTGCACGTACGACTTTCGGATTAAATATATCCACCGTGTCATCACTCATTACTACCCCTGTCACCCCCGCTCCTTCCGCAGTTCGGATGACCGTCCCCAGATTACCCGGATCCTGTAGATTTTCCAGTGCAATGATCAGTGGTGCCTGTTCCTGTTTTCCGGCACACACCTCGTCCATTGTATATACCGGTTGTTTCACCACACTGATCACTCCCTGCGGTGTCCTTGTATCCGTCATGCTTTCCATTACATGTGGTGCAACCAGTTCCACCTTTTCTAACAGATAATCCGGTATCCTGCTCTTATTATGCGTCAGAAAATCCTGTGTCATATACACTTCCCTGCAGACCGCCTCCGGAATCTCCAAAAACATACGAATCCCCTCTACAATAAATACTCCTTCTTTTCTACGTTCTTTTGCCGACTTTTTGTATTTAATTATTCTCTTGATCCTATCATTTGATGTGCTTGTAATCATGATCTGTCACTCTTTCCTCCCGTGATGATCTCCATGTATTGCCTATCGTCCCGGATTCCACTTTTCCTGACGGCACAATACTTTTCCTTCTCCTAACAGTTGTTTCAACTCACCAATTGCTTCTTCGCCCGCCTTCAAATAGAATTGTCTGCCAAGATCTTTGCTCTGGTGCTCTTCCTTCAGACAGACCGTTACCGGACTGCTTCCCGGATATTTATCAATGATATCATAGATCGCATTTTCCTGCTGTGTATATGCCTCTTTATTCAGGCACTGCACATATACATGTTTCGGAATCTCATCAAAGGATACCGCACGTTCTAACAAAAGTTTTCCCTCATCCTCACTGATGGATGCCCTTCCATATACCAGAATCTTGGAATCAGGCTCTAATATACTGCGATACTGCTCATACTTCTTTGGAAATACAACTACTTCAAGAGAACCCAGCAGATCTTCCAATGTAATAAATGCCATATTCTGATTACTCTTTGTCATCTTTACGGTCTTTGCTGCAATCATGCCGCCAATCGTATAATATATCTGGTCCTTGGCAACCGTTTCACCTGTCTCTGCATCCGCTATAAAATCATGTGTGGTTGCATTGATATTCGTATCCATCAGATTCTGATAATCCTCTAATGGATGCCCGCTGACATAGATACCCAGCACTTCCTTTTCAAAGCTTAATTTCTCTTCCTTTTCATATTCCGCAACATCCGGATATCTGATATCAAATGCCTTCTTCTCTTCTTCTCCAAGCAGATCCATCAAGGACATCTGCCCGGTCATGGCACTTTTTTTCTCCTGATTTACCTGATCGATCAACTGTACATAGATCATCATCATCTGCCGGCGATTTGCCGGAAAGCTATCCAATGCACCGGATTTTATAAAACTTTCAATGGTACGTTTGTTCACTTCTTTGTTCGATAAACGGCTGATAAAGTCCTTCAGATCGCGATATCTGCCATGTGCTTCCCGTTCCGCCACGATCGCATCAATTACCGGTCTGCCCACACTCTTTAATGCCGACAATCCGTATCGTATTGCATTTCCGGATACGGAAAACTGACTGTATCCCTCATTGATATCCGGTGGAAGGATCGGAATGTCCAATTTTCTGCAATGCGCAATATACTCCGATACCTTATCCGTACGATCCAATACCGACGTGATCAATGCTGCCATAAATTCTGCGGGATAATGACATTTCAGGTAAGCCGTTTGATATGCTACTACCGCATAAGCTGCCGCATGGGACTTGTTAAAAGCATATTTTGCAAAATCGATCATTTCGTCAAAGATTTTATTCGCTGTCTTCTCATCAATACCACGATTGATACATCCCGGAACGTGTTCTTCCTCGTTACCATAAACGAAATTCTGGCGTTCCCGCTGCATTACGTCACCCTTTTTCTTTGACATTGCACGACGTACCAGATCACTTCGCCCAAGCGTGTACCCTGCAAGCTCCATAACAATCTGCATAACCTGTTCCTGATATACAATACAACCATAAGTCGGTGACAAGATCTTCTCCAACTGTGGACAATCATATGTGATCGTCTCCGGATGTTCTTTTCCCTTGATATATAATGGAATAAAATCCATCGGTCCCGGACGATACAGAGAGATTCCCGCAATAATATCTTCAATATTACGAGGCTTTAACTCTTTCATGAAGCTCTTCATTCCATTACTTTCAAGCTGGAAAATGCCGTCCGTCTGACCGGTACATAACAGATCATACACTTCCGGATCTTCCATATTCAAATGATCGATATCAATATCAATCCCTTTGCTCTGTTTGATATTACGAACTGCATCCTGAATCACCGTAAGGGTACGCAGACCTAAAAAATCCATCTTCAGAAGTCCTAATTCCTCAATCGTTGTCATCGTAAACTGTGTTGTGATTGCATCTTCTGATCCTCTTGATAACGGAACAAATTCATCAATTGCTTTCTGACCGATCACGACACCTGCCGCATGCATAGAAGCATGTCTTGGAAGTCCTTCCAATCTCTGTGACATATCCAGCAGATAACGAACATCCTCTTCTTCATCATAGGCTTTCTTCAGATCAGAAGATATTGTCAATGCTTCTTTGATGGTTGGGTTATGCCCGTTCTGCCCCATTGGGATCATTTTTGCAATACGGTCTACTGCCGCATATGGCATATCCAACACACGACCGACATCCCGAATTACCATCCGGGCAGCCATCGTTCCAAAGGTCACGATCTGCACAACCTTTTCTTTTCCATATTTGCGAACGACATAATCGATTACTTCCTGTCGTCTCTCATAGCAAAAATCCACGTCAATATCCGGCATCGTGACACGTTCCGGATTAAGGAATCGCTCAAACAGAAGATTAAACCGGATTGGATCAATATTGGTAATCTCTAAACAGTAGCTGACAATGGAACCGGCTGCAGAACCACGTCCCGGACCAACTGCGATCCCATGATCTTTTGCATATTTGATGAAATCCCATACAATCAGGAAATAATCGACATATCCCATTGTTTCAATGGTGGACAACTCGTAGTCCAATCGTTCCTGTAACTGCGGAGTCACAGGATCATACCGCCGCTCTAGTCCTTCCTGACAGAGTGCTTTCAGATAGGAATACGATGTAAATCCTTCCGGCACTTCATATTTCGGCACTTTTTGTTCACCGAATACAATCTCCACATTACACCGTTCGGCAATCTTTCCTGTATTTTCCAATGCCTGTTTTGCATAAGGAAATAAAGTCTCCATTTCTTCCGGAGACTTAAGATAATATTGTCCCCCCTCGTACCGCATACGATCTTCGTCTGCCACTTTTTTACCTGTCTGAATACATAGTAAAATATCGTGTGCTTCGGCATCTTCTTTCTTTACATAGTGAATATCATTGGTCGCTACCAACGGAATACCAGTCTCCTGTGACATACGAAGCAAGCCCTGATTAACCGTCTGCTGATCGTCAATTCCATGATCCTGCAACTCTAAAAAATAATTATTCCCGCCAAATATCTCTACGTGTTCGAGTGCTGCTTTTTTAGCTTCTTCATAAAAACCCTGACGCAGATAAGTTGCTACTTCACCTGCCAAACATGCTGAAAGTGCGATGATCCCCTCATGAAATTCCTGTAACACTTCACGATCTACTCTCGGCTTGTAATAATAGCCTTCCGTAAATCCGCGTGAAACAATCTTCATCAGATTGTGATATCCGGTATCATTTTCCGCCAATAATACCAGATGATAATATCGGTTCTCATTCTTTCCTGCTTCCTTATCAAACCGTGAACCGGGTGCCACATACACTTCGCATCCAATGATCGGCTTAATTCCTTCCTTTTTTGCAGCTCTATAAAAATCAATCACGCCATACATAACCCCATGATCCGTGATCGCAATACTATCCATTCCCAATTCTTTTGCCTGATGTACCAGTTCCGGAATCTTGGATGCCCCATCTAACAGACTATATTCTGTATGCACATGTAAATGTGTAAAACTCATATCTTCTCTCTCCTGACTTCTTTTGTCAAAATCTCGCGCTTAATGTAGTCAAATGTCTTATCTTCGCCCTGCTCCGCTAACATGGTAAGGAGTTTTTCCAGTAACGCTGCAGATTCCGGATGCAGTAATGCTTTGGCCTTTCCCTTTTGGAAATATTCCAGGGGCATTCGATCCGTATATGCATCTTTATTGTAATTCCTGCTGGCCGCAATCCGGTCGCAGAACATCTCTACCACATACTTCACCGGCATTTTCATTCCGGTTACCCCGCCATTTACCAGATCATAATCTAACCAATATTCTAAATGGTGTTTATTTCTGCCTTTATGGTGCAGCCATGCCGATGTGTACCCCTTATCTTCCCGCTCCGCATTGTTCGGACTACGGTTTCCCTGATAATATTTTACGCCTACCAAAAACTCGGTCGGACTGTATTTGGAAAGATCATGTAGTAGTCCCTGTTTGTACATGCCAAGTCGAAAACAGTTCTTCATGACAAGCCATTTATGATGATTTATTGTTTTTAAATGTTTCCACCAGTTGTTGTTCATATAAAATCTTCCTTCTCTCGAAGCCGAATTCCCTCCGCTTCCTTCGAAGCCGAATTCTCTCTACTTCCTTCGAAGCCGGACACGCTTGAAAACCTTCGGTTTTCAGCCCCCGGCTTTCTCCACTTCTCTCGAAGCCGAATTCCCTCTGCTTCTTTCGAAGCCGAATTCTCTCTGCTTCCTTCGAAGCCGGACACGCTCGAAAACCTTCGGTTTTCTCGCTTCTGGGCTCTCGCCCAATAGCCATACATTCACTGGGCACTTAGTGAGCAAGCTCCCACGTGCTCAGTGAATGTATGGCTGCCCGGCTTCGTGCTATCAAAAGTTCCAAAGGCCATATAATGGTATGTTGAGGATTCCCTTAGAGAAACCCAATTCGTCTAAGGAAATGCGGATTGCCATATGGTTACGGTATTTGGCATTGAACACTTTCATGCTCTGTGCTTTCCGTCGAATACGCGACTGTACATCTACCGGAACCACCTCTCCGTCATCTTCAAATACAAAATCAACTCTTGCAGTTGCCCCTGAGATCCAAAAATACAGGTTATCAACTGTATGGTTCATCGTCAGTTCTGACAGTACCAGTTGTTCTAACAATGCTCCATTTGCATCTTCCATTGGTTCCTTTGCCGCCTGCACCTGTTTGTAACTGACACCGCACATCACACGCAGCAACCCATGATCTAAATGATACAATTCAAAGGATTTGTCATCCACCTGCAAGGCAAGCGGCGCAATCCCTTCCTTTATCCGGTTAATTTTCCGTACCAGACCTGTATCTACCAGCCAATTTACCGACTTTTCATATTCTCTTGCTCTCGCTTTCTCATCCACATACTGATACATGAATTTACGGTTATCTTTTTCCATCTGTGCCGGTATGCTTTTCCATATACGATCTACCTTTGCGGCATACGCTTTAGGAACCTCTGCCTCTATATATTCCTGTGTCCGCATCAGAAGTGCTTTTAAGATTGCATCTACCCGATTCAGATCTTTATTCTTCACATAGTCAAGAACAACAATCGGCATTCCTCCGACAATGTAGAAGATCTTCAGATATTCTGTAATCTGTTCTATCACATCTTCACCTACCGGTTCTAACTTCTGATTCTCTATATGTTTACACAGATCCTGCGCCTTATTTGCAGTAAGAAATTCCTCAAACGTCATCGGATATAAGATGAGCGGATACCACTCCTCCTTATACTCTGCCTCATGAACGATCGTTCCTACGGTTGAAGAGATCATACACACCGGGAGTTCCGGTTTTTGATGCTTGATACTCATAATTGCTTCGACCGCTTTCGGATATTTCTGTACTTCGTCAAAAACAAGTATCGTATTTCCTTCCTCGTATCGCTGGCTGCAAAATAATGATAATGCCGCTAACAATTTATCCGCCTTTACTCTGCTTCCCTGTTTGAACAACATCTGGGCATCTTCATCTTTTTCCAAGTTCACATATATAAGATGTTTAAAAAATCCCTGTCCAAAATCAATCATCGTCCAGGTCTTACCCACACCTTTTGCACCTTTCAAAACAAGTACCTTATCCTGTGCCTTTTCATACCATTCCATCAGGTCATTCATTATTATCCGGTACATATCAAGCCCTCCTGTTATCCTTTCTGTCTATTCATCCACGCTCTTTTTAAACGTGCAACTCCATCCACAATCTCTTCCTCTTTCAGTCTTGCAAACCCGATCAAAATAGTGGGAACTCTTTCTTCTTCCCGAATATAATAATCTGCAAGTGCATACACCTTTACCTGTTCCTGTGCGGCCTCCTTCACAAGCTGCCGCTCCACCTCTGCCGCATGCACCGTCTTTTCACCAAATGCAAGAAGTAAATGTAATCCTGCACTCTCCCCTTCTATCTTTACGTCCAATCCTGCATTTTTCAACTCCTGCAAAATACATTCATGTTTCATGCGATACACCTTTCTCATCCGGTTCAAATGCCGTTCAAAATGTCCCTGCAAAAAGAACCGGCTGATAACCCACTGATCAATCCGGGATACCGTCGAAAAATAGAACCCTGCTGTTTTGTGATAACGTTCCATCCATTCCTGCGGCAATACCATGTAACTTAACCGGATCGCAGGTGCAATGACTTTCGATAGTGTACCGATATAGATAACTTTTCCAAAAGGATCCTGACTTTGCAATGCCGGAATCGGTTTGCCTGCATAACGGAATTCACTGTCATAATCATCCTCAATAATGTATCGATTTTCCTTTGCAGCCGCCCAGGCTAACAACTGGCGTTTCCGGTTTGCCGACATAACCGTTCCCCGTGGAAACTGATGAGACGGTGTAACGTATGCCACATTTGCATCTGTCTTCCGCAATTCATCAATATTCATTCCCTGATCGTCCACCGATACCGGAACAATAACATACCCCATACTTTGAAAAATCGTGTATGCCTGCTTATACGTTGGATTCTCCATGGCGACCACATTATGCTCATCCATGATACGGCTGAGTAACAACATCATGTAATCGCTCCCTGCACCGATTATGATCTGTGACACATCACACTGCACCCCTCTTGCCTGATGCAGATACATCTGAACCGCCCGCCGCAATTCAAGATCTCCCTGATGGGCACCTGCCAAGAAAAGTTCCTTATTATCATCAATCAGACATTCTTTCGTTAATTTCCGCCATTTACTATACGGAAAATAATCCATGTCCACACCACTTAAGGAAAAATCAACGATATATTCCGACTTCTGCCGCTGCAAGTCCGTTTGTTGTTCCGTCCTGTCAATCGGTACTTCTATATGGTCTTTTCTCTCCCTATACAATCCATCATCATATAAGTTCTCTAACGCACAGACATAATATCCCTTTTTCGGGATGGATTCCATATATCCTTCCGAGATAAGCTGGCCATACGCCATATCGATCGTGTTACGACTCACTTCCAGATAATTCGCCAGTCCTCTGCTTGAAGGAAGTCTGGTTCCGCAAGCAATTCCTCCATTCCGGATCTCTTCTCTGATATATGTGTATATCTGCTCATAAATAGGCACTTTACTTGCCGTGTCGATCATTACTGTAATCATCTTATCTCTCTGCCAAAGAAAGAGGGGCACATACTACACCCCTCTTTCACTCCTTGTCACATCATTTATCTATCCTATACAAACACCAGTCCATCATCTTCATCCTCTTTACTGATAGAAAGCATACTGTTGTCACTCGTTCCTGACATAAGAAGTGTAAGACCGATATGCTTATTAGCCTTATCTCCTGTTGCCACATAAATCTCACCGGACTCAACCAATGTAAGCGCAATGTCCAATGCCTGCTCTTTGAATCGCATCAATTCCCGTCGATCGATCGAACTTAATTTGAACAAATACTGGTTCTTAGAACTGATCAGCAAAATGCTGTATTTATTATTGCCCGCTTTCCGTGTCAACATACCGGAACCAACCATTCTGGAATTGGCAACCAGTATCTCGGCATTCTCCTCACCGGCATACTCCTTATAAATGAGATTAAATACTTTGTTATATTCTTCTTCAGAATCTACGCGTACCGGCATCTCTGCTACCGCAAATTCCACTGCTGAATCCGCAAAACGAATGGTTCCGCCTTCATCATTGATCACAGCCGTACAACTTTTTGGTACCTGTAAGCGGAAGAATTTGTTCTGAATTACCTTAGAAGAACTATTCTCCACTGGGTTCAATAATTCTTTGAACTTCTCTTCAATTAAATGCATCGAACTCAAAGCATCTACATCTCCGGCCTTTACAACCTCTTTTAATCCTTCATACAGATTCCGGATAGAATCATCTAATACATCTACACTCTCTAACACCTTCTTAACTGCAGGAATGGAACCTTTTGCCGCAACATCATAGTATAACTTCAAACGTTCTTCCGGTGTTACTCCCTGAGATATCTTATGCTCAATAACCTGATACAGATATTCCTTGCTGAAATCCCGATATCCGGCTTCATAGGCTTTGTAGAAATAATCCAGGCTCTTGACCGGTCCATTATAGCCTTCTTCTTTTTCCCTGACCTGACAGTATGCACCATATTCATAAGCTGCCTGAACACTGCCTAATTCAATTGCCTTCAGGAATGCCTGCTCAATCTCCTCATCATCGGCAAGATAAAATACCTGCTCTTTCTTATTCATTGCTACCTTAAACGCAGTATCTGCAATGCCTTCCTGAACTGCACGTTCCCATTTGTCAATGGTTGCCTGTAATTCATCCGGTGCCCCAAGACTCTCAATATCACGAATATATGGCTCTGCTTCAAAAATTCCATTCTCTAAGGCTCTCTTCAGATATTCTAATGCCTTCTTGCCGTCACGCTTACCGTCAGCCGTTAATCCATAATAGTAAAAACGTCCAAGATAGAATGGAACTCTCTTATGATTCAAACGGTCTGCGTTCTCATACCATTTCTTCGCTTCTGCATATTCTTTCAGTTGCTGGTCATAAATTGTACCGATCAAAAATGCGAGATCCGGATCCTTATTCGACTCAAACAATTCCTTTGCATAACTGATTGTCTTAGAAATATCACGATATGGACTATCTTCATCAAAATACAATTCGATCAACAGATAACTTGCTTTTGTACTGCCATGCTGTAAAGCGATCAGTGCATTATTCATCGCTTTGTCATAGTCCTCCATATTATAATAGTAAAGTGCTTCATTATAATATTGAATCTCTGTACGGTTTGCGCTCTTATTACTCAATAATGTCGGGATTACAAATGCAAATGAATTTGCCACCTCAAAAATAATCTCATTATACTGTTCCATAATATCCATTGTGGAACATACAAAACGCAGGCACGCCCACCGGTTCTTCTGTTTGAACACAAATGATACAATACCTTTATCGAAATCCTTATGATAAAAACGGGCAGAAATACCATTTGCATACTCTGTAATATACGGTGTAATATTCAGATCACAATCATATGCCTCATTCTGATAATACAAATAATCATCAATCTTACGCTCAGATTCCTTCGGAACCGTTGTGTATGTTACATATATTGCAAAATCCGTATAGGTATGACTCGGTGCATAATATTCTTCATCCGTCTCTACATCAATACTTTTTACCCAGTCTTTCGGAAGCTTGTGAATATACCCTTCTACCTGATCATGCACGTATGTATACTGGTACTGTAACTTTGTTGCATCATTCGGCTTATAATGGAATTCCACTCCCCTTGCCTTCCTGCGTTCTGAAATCTGTGAATAGATCTTATCCTTTTCTTCAAACTCTATACTATCTGCATGGGTTGCGTTATATTCAATCCGTTCTACTGCAGCCTTTGCCTTGTCATCCCCCTTGTCAGCCAGTTTCTGATACCATGATTTGGCTTTCTCTATATCAGCCGGGATGATAAAATCACTTTTTTGTCCGTTCTCATCAATCCGGTTCAATCCCTTTTCATAAATATCACCTAAACGCATAAATGCCTGATTGACATTGTAAGAAGCCGCCTTTTCCAAATAACTGATCGCCTTCGAAAAATTCTGAACATCTAACATTAACAAGCCAAGCTTATATAACAAATTCCCATCTTCAACCAGTTTGATGTATCTCTCATAATATTTCGCAGCCAGTTCCCGGTCTACCTTTGCCTTAATATTCTGATATTTACCGGTCTCATACACTTCACCCAGAATCTTAAGTGCCTCGCAGCCATACTGCTGATACTGCACTTCCATCATGCCGATATCCGCAATCTGATTCAATGCCTTGATCGCTTCTTCCGAAATACCATGCTCGATTAATTCTTTTGCTTTGTTATACTGTTTCTCTACGTTATTCGTCTGCTCCACTTCCGGTGCAGCAGTCTTCCTCATAAAAGGAATCTTATTCAGAAAATTAGTAAAACGCCCCATTCTCTTCACCTACTTCTTCTATATTCTTAAATGGTTACCCCATCAGATACGGTCCACACGGCACATGAAACCGCAGCCACTCCATCGGCCTAGACCAAATTACAATTAGTTTTATTTTATCATACTGTATATTAAAGGGCAAGCAAAGAAAGACTACAATCTTTACAAAAAATAAGAACGTCAAAGACAATCTTCTTTGACGTTCTTAACAAAATGTTTCTTCTCTTGTAAAATTATATTTTTACAGTAAACGATCCAATATATTACCCGTGGAATAATTACCCAGTGTTCCTGCTGCCGTGTAAGAATTCTGATTACCAAATAAGTTGTTCACACTCTGGTATGTCTTCGATGCAGCAGCCTGAATCTGACCGCCATAGGAATCCTTGCCACTGAACAGGCTCTGAACAGTAGACATGTCTGCTTTTTTAAATGTTTCCTCATCAATACTCAAAGTGTTATCTGCACCGACCTTAATACCAATCTTACCAAGCAATCTGCTATTAACGGATGTATTCTGTACCATATTCACTGCCTGTCGAAGTACGGAATTATCTGTGCTGTTACCTGCCTTTTTGATATACTTATTATAAGATTCAACCAATCCATTGACCGCTTTGTAAATCTTATCTGTATCGTACTCCTTGCCGGTTACTCCGGTTGTCTCATCCTTTGTCTCCACCTTGTTAAATACAGAATCTTTTCCTTTTTGCATCAATGTGTTTGCTGCCTTATTCAGATCTTCTGCATATGATTTAATATTCATTCTCTGGTCTGTTGTGTCATTATCGGAAGCCAGATCCTGTGTAGCCTTTTTGGTGTTTCCATACTTCGCATAATAAGCCTTAATCAATTTGCTGTAAGAGCCTCTTGTAATTGAAGAATACTCCGCAAGATCAATTCCTAGCATATTGCCACCGGCTGTATTGGTTCTTGTACTGCTTCCAAACAAATAGGATACGTTATTCGTATTCATGTTACCCCAGATACCATTCATCCCTGACATTATCACCACTCCTTTAAATTCAGGCCGAACTTCCATGTTCGTATTCTTACTGTACTATTATTACTATCGGCATATTAATATGATTATATATACCATCTTATCACAGTAAAACTTAAAAGTACAGTATCAGCCTGCATTTCTTAGATAGTCTGTAAGGTTATCCACTGCCTCTGCTTCATCCGTACCCTCCGCAGAAACAATCACTTCCTCGTTCTGTGCAAGTCCAAGGCTCATCATTCCCATAATACTCTTTGCATTAATTTTGCGGTCACCTGACTGAATATCCACCTTGCTGTCAAACTGGCTGGCCTTCTGCACCAATACTGCTACCGGTCTTGCCTCTGCGTCTGCTGCCAAATTCACCTTGATTGTCTTACTAACCATTTTCTTTCCTCCTTAAATCCGGTTATCCTCTCGCAAAGCATTCGCTATGCTGCTTATTTTTCTAAGTCTATGATTCACACCGGACTTTGATACCGGTGGATTCAACATTTGTCCCAATTCCGCCAAATTGGCATCCGGTTCCTCTAACCGGATCTCTGCTAACGAACGCAGGGAATCATTTAGATATCGCAATCCCTTTGTACGTTCAATATATTCAATATCTTCTATCTGCCGTCTTGCCGCATTTACCGTTTTCTTAATATTGGCGGTCTCACAATTGACCCGGCGGTTGATATCATTTCGCATATCTTTTAATATTCTGACATTCTCCATATCCATCAATCCGACATACGCTTCCATCACATTCAGAATATCTACGATCATGGATCCTTCTTTCAGATAGACCACATAGTATTTTTTCCTCTTTACGATCTTCGCATCCAAAGAAAAACTTTTTATTACTTCCTGAACAGACTGTGCCATCTCCCTGTTATGTACGACAATTTCAAAATGATATGCCTTCTGTGGATCGTTGACCGATCCTGCTGCCAGAAATATGCCACGCACAAAAGCCTTCTTACAACAATCCTTTTGTACTACCTGCTTGGGAAAATGACAATTCTGCAAAGACACCCCATGTGACGACACATACACAATCTCATCTTCATCAATTCCCGAAAGTTCATCATCATCCAGCCAGTCTTCTTCCATATAATCGACATAATCGGAAAGCTTTACCATCTGCAAAACTTTTTCCACCATGGAATCATCCTGTATCTCTATGTACTTCGGATGTCTGACATATTCTATTTTTTTCTCAAATAACTGATCGATCAGCCGACAGATCTTATCTCCTATCAACGGATTCTCCGGCCGCATGATCAGCCGGACCTGTCCATCGTCAAATATCACCTCGCCGGTAGCGAGTAATAATGCAAGCAACTCCGCAATCTGACAATGTCTGCTGTGACTGCTGTGCTTTGCAATCTCTTCTTTTACTTTAGTCGAAAATGACATAACCCCTAACCCTTTCGATTCGCATCCTTCTCTATATCTCTATGAACGATCCGCACACTATAAGGCAGCGTCTCCAACTCTTTGTATATGCCATTTGCAAGGGTGACCGAACGATGTTTTCCTCCGGTACAACCAATTGCAACAACTAACCCATTCTTCCCTTCTTTAATATAATTCGGGATCAGAAATTCTAACAGATCTGCAATCTTATTCATGAATTCTTTGGCTTCATCAAACTGCATGACAAAATTCTGTATTGCCTCATCATTCCCCGTGAGAGGACGCAATTCCAAATCATAATATGGGTTCGGAAGAAATCTGACATCAAATACCAGATCTGCATCTCTCGGAATGCCATATTTGAACCCAAACGATACCACATTTATAATAAAGTTGCTGTATTCTGCATTTTCAATAAATATCTTATCCAGTTCCGCCTTCAGCTCTCTCGTCAGCAGACTCGTCGTATCAATAATATAATCTGCTTCTTTCCGCAAGAATGCGATCCGGCTTCTTTCCATCTTAATTCCGTCTTCTATTCTGCCATTCCTTGCAAGCGGATGATTCCGTCTGGTTTCCTTGTATCGTTTGATCAACACATCATCATTTGAATCTAAAAATAAGATCTCATAATCATATTTGGATTCTTTTAACTGCTGAAGACATTCCGAAAGCTGCTCTAAATACACTCCGCTCCGGATGTCTACTCCGATTGCCACATTATTAATGTCATTGTCCTTTGCATATGCAATCTCCGCAAAACGCATGATCAATTGAATCGGCAGATTATCTACACAAAAATATCCGATATCTTCTAATGTTTTTAATGTTGTACTCTTGCCGGCTCCACTCATACCGGTTACAATCACAAATCTCATTTGCACAAACCTTCTCTATCTTTCACCTACAAGCCGAACTTCCGGCTCCAGCGTCACCTGATATTTATCATATACCTTCTGTCTGACGTCCTCTATCAACTGCATGACATCCGCAGCAGTTGCACCACCCTTATTGATAACAAAACCACAATGTTTCTCAGATACCTGTGCTCCTCCGACCTGAAATCCCCGAAGTCCGGCATCCTCAATCAGTTTTCCTGCAAAATATCCTTCCGGTCTTTTAAATGTGCTTCCGGCACTAGGATACTCAAGTGGCTGCTTCTGCCTTCTCTTAGCTGCCAGCTCTGAGATATTATTTCTTATTATATCCGGTTCACCTTTTCTTAATTTCAAAGTTGCTTCAAGAACAATCATATTGCTTTTCGCTACAATACTTGTTCTGTATCCAAGCTCAAGTTCATCTGCTGAAAGCTCCCTGATAACACCTTCATCATCAATAACCTTTGCACTGACAAGAATATCCTTGAACTCCCCGCCATAAGCACCTGCATTCATTCTTACAGCACCACCTATGCAACCCGGAATACCTGTTGCAAATTCAAATCCAGCAATTCCATTAGCAGCAAGCTGATTGCCAAGTCTTGTAAGCTTCATACCTGCACTTGCTTTAACAAGCACTTCATCTGAATTATCCTGTGAATCCTGCAGAAACTCATAATCTGAAAAACCATCGCCAAGCTCAACTACAACTCCCCTGAAGCCTTCATCACTCACAAGAATATTACTGCCATTTCCAATAACAATATATTTAATGTCCGATTTTTTCAAAAATGCGATAACATCTGCTATCTGCTTTTCTGCCTGTGGTGTTACATAATAATCTGCAGCACCTCCGATTCTGAATGTAGTATGTGTCTTCATTAGTTCACCTGTTCTTACATTCCCGGCACCAAGCATTGATATTAATGCTTCTGATAACATTTTATTATCCATATAATCTCACTATCCTTAATACTAATTTCCAAGAATAAGCTTTGCTGCTCCATACATTCCTGCATCATTACCAAGAGCAGCCTTAACTATCTTAGTCTGTCTGCTCGCATGGAACACACATTCCTTATAATACTTATCAATAAGATTGATAAAATATTCCCCTGCGGCAGAAACTCCGCCACCAATTACAAATACCTCCGGGTCAACCATTCCCGCTGCACATGCAAGTCCTTTTCCAAGATACCTGCATACATACTCTGTTACCTGTATAGCAAGGGCATCTCCTCCCTTAGCCTCGTCAAATATAACCTTTGCCGATATGTATGGCACACTTCTTAAAGATGAAGGCATGTCACTTTCTGCAAGCATACGGTTAGCCGTTCTTACAATTCCAGTTGCAGAAGCAACCTGCTCAAGACAGCCCTTCTTTCCACAGTTACAGCTCTCAGTCTCACCTTCAACAAGTGGAAGATGACCTATCTCACCTGCTGCACCGTTAAATCCATAAAGAGGCTTTCCATCAATAATAACTCCACCGCCTACACCGGTTCCAATCGTCACCATTACCATGCTGTTATATTCGCTTCCACCGCCTACCCAGAATTCTCCAAGTGCTGCCATATTGGCATCATTACCAATCTTAACAGGAATACCTGTAAGCTCAGACAGTGCATTGGCTGCATTAAATACTCCCCAGCCCAAGTTGATACATTTGTTGACAGTTCCATCCTCAAGACATGCACCAGGAAGTCCCATTCCGATTCCTGCCACATCCTCTGTTGTCATATTCATATCTGCAAGAACGCCCTTGATATACTCACTTATATCAGGCAGAATCAGGCTTCCACCCTCATCCTTTCTTGTAGGAATCTCTTCTTTTCTTAACAGCTCACCTTCTTCAGAAAATGTACCACATTTGCAGGTTGTTCCTCCAACATCAATTCCAAATATAATCTTACTCATCGTCATCCTCCCCGCCTCTCATAAGATTTTCCTGTACTCTTCTGTATAATTCCTTCGCTGCATTATATCCCATCATCTTCTGTCTGTGGTTGACCGCTGCTGACTCAACAATTACAGCAAGATTACGGCCTGGTCTTACCGGAAGCGTATGGCACACAACCTTATTTCCAAGATATTCTATATATTCTTCCTCCAGTCCAAGGCGGTCATACTCTCTGTCCTTGTTCCAGTCCTCAAGCTTGATAACCATATCAATTTCCTGAGTTTCCTTAACACTTTCAACACCGAAAAGTGTCTTGACATCAATAATACCAATGCCTCTAAGCTCTATAAAATACTTGGTAACTCCCGGTGCGCTTCCAACCAGAGTCTCGTCACTGACCTTTCTGATTTCAACCGCATCATCAGTTACAAGACGGTGTCCTCTTTTTATAAGTTCAAGTGCAGCCTCGCTCTTACCAATACCAGACTCACCTGTGATAAGTACACCTACACCATATACATCAACTAAAACACCATGGATTACGATACATGGTGCAAGCTGGACCTTCAGCCAGCGTATTACTTCTGCTGTAAATGGAGATGTTGCCTGGTCTGTCATAAGAAGAGGTATCTGATACTTAACCGCAAGTTCAATAATCTTAGGCTCTGGCTTTATACTCCTGCAGAATATAATACATGGAATATTACTTGACAAAAGCTGCATATATCTTTCATATCTCTCCTGCTCAGAAAGACTCGCAAGATAAGCATTCTCCACATTACCAATAATCTGTAATCTGTCATTATCAAACTGGTCATAAAAACCTGTAAGCTGCAAAGCCGGTCTGTTCACATCAGGCAGATTAAGCCAGATTCCTGACACATCTATCTGTGGTGTAAGATTAACAAGATTCATTTTCTGGATAACTTTAGATAACTTTACCCTCTCTTTACCATTATTCATATATTCTCTGCCTCCAAACTCATGTTTACGATTTCATATATCCTAAGTTTATCACAGACAAGCTCTAAATGCTATTATAAAAGTATTATCAATGAAAGAAATTGTATATATTCTCTGCCACATTTTCAGTAATACCATCAGCCTTCATAAGCTCATCCACTGATGCCTGCCGTATCTTTTCTATATCAAGAAAATGCTTCATAAGTGCCTTTCTTCTTACAGGTCCGATTCCTTCAATCGAATCAAGTACAGAAGATACCTGTGCCTTATCTCTTAAGCTTCTGTGATAAGTTATT
>ENA-OPUE01000944-OPUE01000944.1-human-gut-metagenome-genome-assembly--contig:-NODE-944-length-20119-cov-3.133523_pt1 | contig 20119 bp, 19 predicted proteins | sample MGYA00241466_ERZ501924 | MGnify/ENA primary metagenome ERZ501924 (study PRJEB25962, sample SAMEA2042223) | human gut metagenome | biome: human gut; feature: human-associated habitat; material: faeces...
ATTTGTATAACATTGGGAGTAATATTATTAATTATAAATATATTTAGAAAGGAATAGATTATGAAAAAAGTAGAATTACTAGCCCCAGCAGGGGACTTTTCATGTTTAAAAGCTGCAATTGAAGCGGGATGTGATGCAGTTTACATAGGTGGCAAACTTTTTGGAGCACGTGCTTTTTCATCTAATTTTACTGATGAAGAGATAGTAAAAGCAATTAATTATGCTCATCTTTATGGTGTAAAAGTTTATGTTACTACTAATATTTTAGTGTATGAAAAAGAAGTAGATAGCTTTTTAGAATATATTTCTTTTTTACATAGAAATAATGTTGATGCTGTTATTATTCAAGACTTATGAATGTTAGATTTGGTTAGAAGAACATTTCCTAATTTAGAAGTTCATGCATCAACCCAAATGCATATTCATAACCTTGATGGCGCATCTTTTATGGAAAAACTTGGGGTAAAAAGAGTAGTACTTGCTCGTGAAACAAGTGTTTCTAAAATTAAAGAAATAAAAGAAAACACAAATATAGATATTGAAATATTTGTTCATGGAGCTTTATGTGTAAGCTACTCAGGACAATGTTTAATGAGTAGCCTAATTGGACAAAGAAGCGGTAACAGGGGTACATGTGCAGGTAGTTGTAGACAAATGTATAGTATCGTTGATGAGAAAAATAATACACTCTTAGAAAATTTTTATCCATTAAGTATGAAAGATTTATGTTCATTAGAAAATTTAAAAACTTTACTTGACGTTGGTATTACTAGTTTAAAAATCGAAGGAAGGATGAAATCAAGTAGTTATGTTTATACTGTTGTAAAACTTTATAGATTAGCGATAGATTCTTATTATGAAAATAATGAAATAAAAATTGATTATGAAGAGTTATATAATCTAAAGAAAATATTTAATAGAGAATTTACTAAAGGATTTTTATTTGATGAAGAAAATAATAAGGTTATAAATGTTTCAAGACCTAATCATCAAGGAGTAGAAGTAGGTAAAGTTATTAGTTATAAAAATAATATTGCTACGATAAAACTTAATGATGAAATAAATATAAATGATGGTTTAAGAATTGTAGGTAAAAATGATGTTGGTGTTAATGTAAATAATTTTTATATTAATTCTAAACTAGTAAAAAACGCTAAAAAAGGCGATATTATAACTATAAAAGTAAATGATAAAGTAGAAAAAAATGATAAAGTTTTACTTACTCTTGATAGTAAACTTAATGAAGAAATTAATAATATTATATCTTCTAACCAAAGAAAAGTATTAGTAAAGGCTAAATTTATTGCTAAACTAAATGAAAAAATAATTTTTGAAGTAACTGATGGTGTTAATAAAGTAATAGTTGTTAGTTCATCAAAAATAGATAAAGCTATAAAAAAAGCTACAACAAAAAAGGAAGTAGAGGAAAAATTAAATAAAATAAAAGATACAGTTTATAAATATGAAATATTAGATATAGAAATAGATAATAATGTTTTTATTCCACTTAATGTTATAAATGAATTAAAAAGAAAAGCTTTTGAAGAACTTAATAATAAAAGATTATATAAAATACCTTATAAAAAATGTGAATATAAGATAGATGTTAAATCATATCCTAAAGAAAGATTATTAAATATTTTAATAGATAAAAATGAAGATATAAACATCTTAAAGAAGAAATATGATTATATTTACTCAATTAAGGATATAGATGGAACAATTTTAAAACTTCCAAGAGTAATAGACAAATATAAAAAAACTTATAATAAAGAACTCGCCAAAGTAACAAATTATAAAGAAATAAGTGGCAAAGGTATAGAATGTAAAATCAATAAAGATAAAATTTTAGTTGGTTCTAGATCATTATTAGAAGATAATAAAATAGCATCTGAAAAAACTAATGAATTAGGTACAATAATTCATATAGCTAAAAATAAAGAATATTTAGGTTATATTGTAATTAGTGATAAAATTAAAGATAATGCAAAAAAATCACTACAAGAATTAAAGAAAAATGGTATAAAAAATATAATCATGTTATCTGGTGATGATGCAAGTGTAGTAAGTGAAATATCTAAAAAACTTAAAATTGATAAAAGTTTTGGAAATTTACTACCAGAAGATAAAGTAAAAATACTAGAAGAATATAAGAAAAATAATAATGTTGCTTTTGTAGGTGATGGTATTAATGATGTACCTGTTATAAGACTTGCCGATGTAGGTATTGCGATGGGTGGTCTAGGCAGTGATGCAACAATTGAAGCTAGTGATATAGTTTTAATGGAAGATAATTTAGAATGCATTTCTAAAGCCTTGAAAATAAGTAAGATAACTAGAAAAACAGTAATTACTAATATTACATTTGCAATTTTTTTTAAAGTAATAATGTTAATACTTGCAATATTTGGCATAACTCCGATTTGGCTTGCAATTTTTGCAGATGTTGGAGTAACATTGTTATCTATTTTAAATAGTTTAAGAATATTTTTATATAAAATATAAATAATTAGCACTTATGCTTGACAAGTGCTAATTTTAGGTTTATAATATATTTGTTCAAGTTAAGAAAGGGTGATTAATATGAACTTTGAAAACAATGATGAATTAAAAGATGTTTTAAATAAATATGGGCGAGATATAACTAAAAATGTTTTAGATAACAAAGTTGACCCAGTTATAGGTAGAGATGAAGAAATCAGAAATGTTGTTAGAATATTATCTCGTAAAAGTAAAAATAATCCCGTTTTAATCGGGGAACCTGGGGTAGGTAAAACTGCCATAGTGGAAGGTCTTGCTCAAAGAATTATAAAAGGGGACATCCCAAGCTCTTTAAAAAATAAAACAATTTGGGAACTTGACTTAGGTGCCTTAGTAGCGGGTGCCAAATATCGTGGAGAATTTGAAGAAAGATTAAAAGCTGTCTTAAAAGAAATTAAAGATTCAGATGGAAATATCATTATGTTTATTGATGAAATTCACATGATTGTAGGTTCTGGTACAGATGGTGCCATGGATGTTTCTAATATGTTAAAACCAATGCTAGCTCGTGGAGAAATTCATGTAATCGGAGCAACAACTTTAAATGAATATCGTAAGTATATAGAAAAAGATGGAGCACTAGAAAGAAGATTTCAAAAAGTTTTAGTAAGTGAACCAAATGTTACAGATACCATAACTATTCTTCGTGGATTAAAAGAAAGATTTGAAATATTTCATGGAGTTACAATAAAAGATAATGCCTTAGTTTCTGCAGCAACTTTATCTGATAGATATATAACAGATAGATTTTTACCAGATAAAGCCATAGATTTAGTAGATGAAGCATGTGCAACAATCAAGATGCAACTAGAAAGTATGCCTGTTGAACTAGATGAACTTACTAGAAAAATAATGAGCCTAGAAATCGAAAGACAAGCATTAAAGAAAGAAAAAGATGATATAAGCAAGAAAAGAATTGATGAAATCGATGAAAAACTTGTTAGTATGAAAGAACAAGAAGCAGATTTAAGAAGCAAGTGGGAAAGTGAAAAGGAAGCAAAAACAGAAATTAATAAGAAAAAGGAAGAACTTGAACAAGCTAAATTTGCTTTAGCACAAGCTGAAAATAACTATGACCTAGAAAAAAGTGCAATGCTACGTCATGGTAAAATTCCTGCTTTGGAACAAGATTTAAAAAAACTTCAAGAAGAAAGCAAGAGTAATATTTTATCAGATGTTGTAGATGAAGAAAGTATTGCTGGTATTATTTCTAGATGGACTCATATTCCAGTATCAAAACTAATAAGTAGTGAAAAAGATAAATTATTACACTTATTTGATAGATTAAAAACTCGTGTTATAGGTCAAGATAATGCCTTAAAACTTGTTAGTGAAGCAATTATCAGAGCCAGAAGTGGCATTAAAGACCCAAATAAACCAATTGGTTCATTCATATTCCTAGGACCAACCGGGGTAGGTAAAACTGAAGTTGCTAAATCTCTAGCTTATGAACTATTTGATGATGAAAGACACATGATAAGAATTGACTGTTCAGAATATATGGAATCGTTTAATGTTTCACGTTTAGTTGGAGCTCCTCCAGGATACGTTGGATATGATGAAGGTGGAGAATTAACTGAAGCTGTAAGAAGAAATCCATATAGTATCATCTTATTTGATGAAATAGAAAAAGCTCACAAAGATGTATTTAATATTTTACTTCAAATACTAGATGATGGAAGACTTACCGATAGCCAAGGACGTTTAGTAGATTTTAAAAATACAATTATAATCATGACAAGTAATCTAGGTAGTGAATATATTCTAGATAATGAAGATAATGCTAACGAACTTGTTATGAATGAACTTAAAAATACATTCAGACCAGAGCTTATAAACAGAATTGATGAAATAATTGTCTTTAATTCTCTAAAACAAAATGTAATTGGTGAAATAGTCGATAAAGTCATTAAAGAATTAAATGATAGATTATCTCAAAATTACATTCGTGTAGAAATAACAAATACTGTTAGAGAAAAAATTATTGAAGAAGCATACGACCCAAGATATGGAGCTCGTCCAATAAAAAGATATATTACTAAAAATATTGAAAACTTAATAGCTCATAAATTAATTGATGAAAATATGAAAGTTGGTACAACTCTAATAGTAGATATAAAAGATAATAAATTTATCATAACTAATAAATAAATTAAAAAGCGTCAAATTGCGTATGTGCTGTGACGCTTTTTTGTTTTTATATTAATATAAGGTAAAATATCTGCACGTGATATTGTAACTAGGTGACTAACTATTAAAATTCAATAGTAAATTTGAAATTTTTGATAGTTTGTTCACATAGATTTTACTTTTCGTACATTGTAATTAATGTGTCTACCTATGGTTACGTGTACAACTACAACGCTGGCCTGAAGCGCGTCCGCGTGCTAGGCAAGCCGTGCAAAACTTTGCTGGAGTGGTAGGAACTAAAGATTTACTCATAGCTTTGGTAGCAAGATAAGCATTGGTTAGCGTGGCTGGTGGGAGTTAAGATTCTCCATCTAGTGCGCAATCAAAACATTATATGTGTCAACAAAAAAAGGTTGACACATATATTTTTATATGGTAATATAGTTTTAGTTATTTAAAGGAGGAAAGAAAAATGGCTGTTAAATTAAGACTTAAAAGAATGGGTTCAAAACAAAGACCATTCTATCGTATTGTTGCTGCTGATGCAAGATTTCCAAGAGATGGAAGATTTATTGAAACAGTAGGTACATACAATCCAATTGCAAATCCAGCTGAAATTTCTATTAATAAAGAAGTAGCATTAAAATGGTTAGCAAATGGAGCACAACCAACTGATACAGTAAAAACAATCTTCAAAAATGAAGGTATATTAAAAGCATTTAATGATGCAAAAAAAGGTAAATAATTATGAATATAGTAGAATATACTGAATATTTAGTTAAAAGTCTTGTGGAAGACTCTGAAATGATTAAAGTTGAAGAATTTATGGAAGATGAAACTAAAATAATCGAAGTAATGGTTCCAGAAGATCAAATGAAATATGTAATAGGTAAGGGCGGTAAAAATGCACATGCCCTAAGAACTTTGGTTTATGCCTATGCTTACATTCATAAAATGCATAAAATTAAATTAAATATTGAGGCATTTTAAATTAAGTAGAAATACTTAGTTTTTTTCTACAAAATGGAGGGTTAAATGGTTAATGCAATTAAACTAAGTGAAAATGAAGCAAATGAAATAATTGCAAAATATTTAAGAACAATTTCAAACATAGTTGATGCAAAATTAAATTCTAATATGTACGGATACACTATAACTGATACTCTTGATTGTCATGGTAAAAGCTTTAAAAGATTAAGAGAAATAAAACTTTTAGATTATATGAGTTTATTAAAGCTATCATTAAAAAGTGAAGGACATAATGTTGACATGATTAAACAAGTATCAGAAAAAAATGAAAATAATGAATATGAAACAATTTATATTTGCTATGTAGATTTATTAAAAAGAGGTAGATAGAGTTGAAAATATTATTTAAAAGTTTTCTAGCAGGAATAATGATTGCTATAGGAGGTACAGTATTTTTATCAATAGAAAATAAAGTTATCGGTGCATCACTATTTTCTATTGGTTTATTCGGAGTACTTATTTATAATTTAAATCTTTATACTGGAAAAATAGGTTATTTAATAACTAATTTTAATTTAAAATATATAAAAGAATTGATAATTACATTAATAGGTAACTTTATTGGTGCTTGTAGTGTTGGTTTTATTTTAAGATATACAAGAATTTATGATAATATTTATGAAAAATCTTTAATATTAGCAAATACTAAATTAAATGATAATATTTTAAGTATATTTATATTATCAATTTTCTGTGGATTATTAATGTACTATGCTGTAAATGGTTTTAAAAAACAAACAGATTTTGGCAAGTATTTAGTTGTTTATTTAGGTGTTGCAGTATTCATACTTTGTGGATTTGAACACTGTATTGCTAATATGTATTATTTTTCTGTTGCGGACATCTGGTCACTTAAAACTCTAGGATACACTGGAATAATGGTTCTAGGTAACTCTTTAGGTAGTTTTATAATACCATTATGTAACTTAGTTATTAAAGAAAATTAATCTATATTTTTATTTTTAATAAATTCTGTGAGCATTTTAGTTAGTGCTCTTTTTTCTATTCTAGAAACATAGCTTCTTGAAATTTTAAGATTATCAGCAATTTCTTTTTGAGTCATATCTTTAGTATTATTAAGTCCATATCTTTTAATAATAATTTCTTTTTCTCTTTTATTTAATAATTTCAAATATTTTTCTAATAAAGAAATATTGTTTTTTAAATCAAGTTCTAAAAATAAATCAACATCTTTATCTTTTATAACATCAATTAAATTAATTTCATTTCCTTCTTTATCGTGTCCAATAGCATCGTTTAAAGAAACTGTAGGTCCAATCTTCTTTTGACTTCTAAAGTACATTAAAATTTCATTTTGAATACATCTTGCTGCATAAGTGGTAATTTTAGTTTTTTTGTTATTTTTATATGTATCAATTCCTTTAATTAACCCAATTGTACCAATACTTATTAAGTCGTCAGTATCAACATCTTTAACATCAAATCGTTTTACAATATGAGCAACTAATCTTAAATTATGTTCAATTAATTTATTTCTAGCATCAATATCTCCTTCTAACATTTTGTTAATACATTTTTCTTCTTCCTCACTTGATAAAGGCTCAGGAAAAACATTATTTGAGTAAGAACCTGTAAAAAATAACATATCTTTTAAAATATTTAAAAAATTTAAAAACATAATAATTCCTTCTTTATAAAAATTATATACAAAATTTAATGATTTTATGTTATAATAAGCTAATCGGGGGAATGTTTTATGGATTTTGATACTATTATAAAAAATATTGAACAAAAAATAGAGACAGGTACAATGAAACTTGAATATATTAATCAAGTTTTAAAAGAAAATAAAATTGAAGATACGTTTACATTTATAAAAACTTTAATAGATAAAAGTACTATAATAAGTAATTACTTATCTAAGTTTTTACATGGTAAAACTAAATATAATGAAGATGATATTTATAATACTTTCGGAGAAACAAATGGAGATATCTTATTTTGTTATGCATCACTAAAAAATTTAATAGTTGAAGATGACTTGGACTATTCTTATGGAGATTCAAAAGACCTTTATTCTGAAGCCTTATTTTTCAGTGAAATCAGAGATATTCCTATTATGGATAAAAATGTAACAAATAATTATATAGCTAATTTTCAAAAATATAAAAAGTTATATGAAGAAAGCAAAAATCCAGAAGAAAAAGCTATATATGAAAGAAAATATATCTTTTATCAAAATCAAGTTATTGAAGGAAATATACGCCTTATTATAAGTATAGCAAATAAGAAAACACGCTATGGTTTAGAATTAAATGAATTAATTAATGAAGGAACATTTGGAATGATTAAAGCTATGGAAAGATTTGATGCATCTTTAGGCTTTGCGTTTTCTACTTATGCTACTTGTTGGCTTAGACAAAGTATTAGTAGAGCTATTGAAGAAAAAGGAAGAACTATTAGAATTCCATCTGCTCAATATCAAGTTTATAATAAATATTTAACTGCAGTAAAAACTTTATCTTTAAAATTAAATCGTGAACCATCTTTAGAAGAACTTGCAGATTATCTAGAAATGGATTTAAAAAAATTAACTCATCTAGTTGTAAGTTTTTCAGAAAATCCTTCTTTAGATGCTACCCCAAAAGATGAAAATGAAAAAGACCAAGAAAATATGTTTAACTTCTTAAAAAGTGGTGAATTTGAAGATAGAGTGGTTGATAGCATAACAATAAATCATTTATTATCAGGTTTAACAGAAAAAGAAAGATATATAATAACACTAAGATATTTTAACAATTATACATTAGAACAAGTCGGAGATATACTTGGAGTAACCAGAGAAAGAATACGTCAAAAAGAAAAGAAAATATTAAGTAAAATGTATGAAATATCTAAAACTACTAAAAAATCATTATTAGAATATTTAAATATTTCAAACACTGAAATATTTAAAATAGTAGCTACATTAGATAATCATTCTAAAGTTCTTCTTCATAAAGAATTTGGTTATGGGTTAAATAAAAAAGTAGTCCAAAAGAAGTTCAGTGAACCAGAAATTAGAAAAATATTAGATGAAATAATGGAAGAATATCGAAAAAGTCAAAATGAAAGAAAAAGTCCAATACTATTTACTTTAGAAGAATTATTAAATGGTTATCCAAAGGGAAGTATGGAGTATGATGAAACTTCCCAAAGAATTAAAATTCTCTGGGAAGAACAAGATAAAGATACATTTATATATAAATTAATGTTCAGAGCTTTTGGTTTTGATGGAACAAAGCTTTATAATAAAGATGACTTTACTCCTGGGGAAAATAATTTGATATTTAATAAAATTGAAAGATTTAGATTTAATTTAAGATGCTGGCCAAAACATGTAGATAATTCTAAAACATTAGAAGATTTATTAAATAAAGCCCCTAATAAAGAAGAACATGATGAAATAAATAAAAGAATAGCTTATCTTTGGCAAGAACAAGATAAAACAACTTTAATTTATTCTATTATGATAAAAGCCTTCGGTATTGATGGAAAAGGTAAATATAATGCCGAAAAATTAACATCTAGAGAAAGAAATGCATTAGATAATAGATTAAATAATTGGTCAACCAAATTATTAAAAGCAAATTTCTGGCCAAAAGAAAAAAGTAATGCTAATAGTTATGAAGGTAAATACCTTTGGGAATTATTACATGTTACCAAAGAAGAGTTATTTATAATTGCCAAATCTTTAAATAGAAATGCTAAATTTTATCAAGTACTAGTTAAATGTTTTGGACCAACTTTTGAAGATGCAATAAAGCTAAAGGATATTAGTGAAAATGATTTAAAGCTTTTATATGCTAATATACCTAAAATGCGTAAGAAAATAAATGAACCAACACCATACTTACGTAAAACTTTAAAAGAAATATTAGGTTTTGAAGTACCATATGCCCTAAAAGAAGATTACTTACTAGCAAAGACTTTTGGTCCTAATCTAGATGAACCATATCTAAATACACTTAATGTATCAGATACAAGAAAATTAACAGTTTTATTAAAAGAAATACAAACAAAATATAAATCAACCAAAATAACTAAAGAAGAACCAGAAAAAGTTGTAAGTCCAGAAGAAATATTGTTAATAAATATTGCTAACATGATGTCAGATGATGTAAAAGAACCATTTATGTTATACTTTGGTTTGATAGATGGCGATAGATATAAGGTTGAAGATATAGCATTAAAATTAAATTGTAATCTTTGTAAAGTAAAAATGAAAATTCAAGAAGGAATAAATTTTGTAAAAGATATTTTAAAAACATATGAAGATAATTTTGATGAAAATTTTGTAAGAACAGAAGAAATTTTAAAGCGTTTAAGATAAATTCATGATATACTATATATAAGGTGATACATTTATGGTAAAAAAATTAATTTTAGTAGATGGTAATAATTTAATGTTTAGAAGTTATTATGCAACAGCTTATACAGGAAATATGATGAAAAATTCAAAAGGTGTTCCAACGAATGCCTTATTTGGATTTGTTTCTATGATTAATAAAATAATTGCAGAAGAAAAACCATCATATATGGCTGTTGCTTTTGATATTGGAAAAAACTTTCGTAAAGAAGAATATGATTTTTATAAAGAAGGAAGAATAGATACACCGGAAGAATTAAAAATACAAATGCCTATAGCTCGTGATATTTTAGATAAAATGGGTATTAAGCATTTTGAACTTGCTCCATATGAAGCTGATGATATTGTGGGTACAATTGTAAAAATGACTGAAAGCAACAAAGATTTTGCTTCAGTTATAGTATCTAGTGATAAAGATTTACTTCAACTTATCAGTGATGAAACAGAAGTAAAATTATTAAAACAAACTGGATTTATTAGATATAATCATGAAACATTTGTGGCTGATTATGGAATTGAACCAATAAGAATGATTGATTTAAAAGCTTTAATGGGAGATTCATCAGACAATATCCCTGGAGTTAAAGGTATCGGAGAAAAAACTGCATTAAAACTTTTACAAGAATATAAATCACTAGAAAATTTATATGATAATATAGATAGTGTAACAGGAAAAACAAAAGAAAAGCTAGTGGCAGATAAAGAAATGGCATTTATAAGCAAAAAAATAGCAACTATTTATAGAGATGTTCCTTTAAATATTGTTCTTGAAGATTTAAAATATGAAAATAAAATAACTGATGATTTAATAAATCTTTTTAAAGATTTAGAATTTTTCTCATTCTTAAAAAATATGACAACTACTAAAAAAGAAGAAACATTAGAATATGAAACTATTTCTGATATTAATCCATCAACTTTAAGTGATGAAGTTGCTATAGAGCTAATACTTGATGATGAAAACTATCATATTGCTAATATTATTGCCATGTCTATTAGTGATACTACAAAAAATTATTATGTAGAAAAAGAAAATGTATTAAAAATACTTGATAAAATTAAAGATAAAAAGATAATTTGTTATGATGCAAAAAAAATAATATGTAATACCAAAATAAAAATTAATTGTATTGATGATATTATGATTATGGCTTATTTACTTAATTTAAATATTAAAGATGACCTAGCTTATTTAGCTAATCAAAATAATGAAGACTATAAATATTATGATAATATGAAAAAAGAAAAGTTTATAAATATAGAACAAGACTTAGTTAAAAGAAGTAGATTTATATTTGATATTAAAAATAGTTATACTAAAAAGTTAGAAGAAACAAATTCATATAGTTTATATCGAAATATTGAAATGCCTTTGTTATATGTTTTGGCAGACATGGAAACAACTGGTATTATATGTAATAATGATGTTTTAAAAGATATGTCTTTAGAACTTGAAGTAAAATTAGATTTGCTTACAAATGAAATTTATAATTTAGCTGGAGAAACTTTTAATATTGGTAGTCCAAAACAACTGGGAGAAATATTATTTGAAAAACTAGAAATAGCTAAGGGTAAGAAAAATAAAACAGGATATAAAACTGATGTTAAAGTTTTAGAAAAGCTAGTTGATAAGCATCCAATTGTGGAAAAAATTTTAGAATATCGTAACCTTGCTAAGTTAAAAAGTACATATATTGAAGGATTAGGTAACTACATTTTAAGTGATGGTAAAATTCATACAATTTATAAACAAACTTTAACAAGAACAGGAAGGTTATCATCAACAGAACCAAATTTACAAAATATACCTGTGCGTGAAGAACTTGGAAGAAAAATAAGAAAAGCTTTCTTGCCTAGTAATGATGTCCTTTTAAGTGCTGATTATAGTCAAGTTGAACTAAGGGTTATGGCATCTTTATCTAAATGTCCAAGTTTAATTGAAGCTTTCAATAATGATGAAGATATTCATACCCATGTAGCTGGTGAAGTATTCGGGGTACCTGAAGAAGCTGTAACAAAAACAATGCGCCGTTGTGCCAAAGCTGTAATTTTTGGTATCATCTATGGTATAAGTGGTTTTGGTCTTGGAGAAAATCTTCATATTTCTAAAAAAGATGCTGATGAATTCATTAATAAGTTCCATATTCTTTATCCAGAGGTTAAAGCTTATACTGATACAAAAATTGCTGAAGCCAAAGAAACTGGATGTGTTACAACGCTATTTGGTCGCAAAAGAGTTATTGAAGAAATAAATAATCCTAACTATTTAATTCGCCAAATGGGTGAACGTATGGCTATGAATACTCCAATTCAAGGTACGAGTGCAGACATTATGAAAATGGCTATGATTAATGTTTATAATAGATTTATTAAAGATGGTATAACTAGTAAAATTCTTCTTCAAGTTCATGATGAAATAATTGTTGATTGTAAAAATAGTGAACTTGAAAAAATAAAACAAATTGTTAAAGAAGAAATGGAAGGAGTATATAAATTAGATGTGCCACTAAAAGTTGAAATAGATACAGGCATAAATTGGTATGAGGCAAAGTGAGGTAAGTAAAATGCCAGAAATAGCAGAAGTAGAAACAGTAAGAAATACATTAAAAAGAATGATTTTAAATAAAAAAATAGTTGATGTAAAAATTATTTATCCTAAAATAATTGAAAGTGATATAAATGATTTTAAAAAAATACTTGTAGGAAGAAAATTTATAGATATTGATAGAATTGGTAAATGGTTAATGTTTGACCTTGGAGATTACTATCTACTTAGTCACTTAAGGATGGAAGGAAAATATTTTGTTAAAAATAGTAGTGAGGAAATCGTAAAACATGAACATATAATTATTACTTTTGAAGATTTTACAGATTTAAGATATCATGATACTAGGAAGTTTGGAAGAATGAACTTAGTTAAAAAAAGTGAAATTAATAAAGTTGAAGCTATAAAAAAACAAGGTATTGAAGCTAATAGCAAAGATTTAAATGAACATTACTTATATGAACATATACATAATAAAAAAATACCTATAAAAACGTTATTGTTAGACCAAACAATAATAAGTGGTTTAGGAAATATTTATGCAAATGAAGTATTATTTGCATCAGGTATAAATCCTACAAGATTAGGTTGTGATATTTCTTTAGATGAATGTAAAAATATTGTAGCATCATCCATAAAAATAATAAATGAAGCTATCAAAAATGGAGGAACAACTATTAAAAGTTATACTTCATCACTCGGTGTAACGGGAAGATTTCAAAGTCATTTAATGGTTCATAAAAAAGAAAAAGAACCATGTAAAAAATGTCATACATTAATTGAAAATATAAAAATTGGTGGAAGAAGTACTTATTTCTGTCCAAAATGTCAAAAATAATTATTAATAAATATTAAAATTTTTATAAAAAGTTAAATTTTTCTTTTTAAATTATGTATTTTGTGGTATTATATTATAAAGCTAGGGGGATTAGTGATGGAAAATTTAGAACCATTGTTGAAAGAAAAAGAAGATAAGTTTTATTTTGTAAATGAAGAAAAACCGAAAAAAAATAAAAATAAGATAGAAATAATTGTTACTTCTATTGTGAGTGCTATCGTTTTATGGTTAATGTGGTATAGTTTATATCCATTTTATGTAGGTTTTGTAAACTATGATGATGGACATAAAACTGAAGAAGTAGTAAAAAATGAAGAAGAAATAAATGTTAATTCTGCACTTATAAATGAATTAATAAGTTATTTTGATGTTACAAATGATAATGAATTATCAAATCTTTTAGCTATTTATAGTAGTAATGAAATAACAAGTAATGCTGTATCTTCTGAACAAAAACTAATGGTTGTCTTTAAATCCCTTGGGGTTACATGTAGTGGTAATGAAGTAGTTAAAGGTTTAGAAGAAATTAAAAGTGAAGCTAGAAAAATATTTAATGATGATGCATTTGCTGAAGACTTAAATATTTCTTTAGATGGATATAGTATTACATATAATGAAATAAATAATAATTATACAATTAAATTAAATAGTTGTCCTGCCAGTGAAGATTTTATAGTTAAAAGTGTAGTTAAAGCTACGAATGCAGATGATGAAATATATATTTATCAAGCTTTTGGATATTTTGTAAAAGGACCTGAAAATAAATATTTTGTTTATGATAGTGCCTTAAAAACAAATCAAATTGGTGAATTTATTGATGAAGCTGGTACCAAAGAATTTAAAGAAGTTGAAAAGTTAAAACAATTTAAATGGACATTTAAAAAGAGTAGTGATAACAATTATTATTTTGTATCAGTTACTCCAGTTATTTGATTAAATAAAAGTTTAAGATTATTTAAATAGATTAGTTTATTAGAACTATCTATTTTTTTTATTTTACCATAATATTCATAATTATAACCATTTTTAAAATAAGTAATATAAACTTTTTGTTCTGTATAATAAGCATCAATTATTGCATCTTCAATTGTTTTAATTTCATCATCACTCATTATTGGTCTAGTTACTTTTGTTTTTTCTTTCATTAAAGAATAAAGAATATCTTTACTAGCAACAACAGAATTAAATGGCATCCATTTTATCATACCTCTATCTTTATTCATGATGACCTCCAATTTTCTTATTTCTCTCAATAGCAGTGGAGTCTGGTAAAAGACTACTTGCTTTAACAATACTATTTTTACCAAATCTTGCTTTTATCTCATCAATTGCAGTATTTACTTTTACTTCATTATTCTTTTCTTCAATTGAATCAAATAAATTAAGTTGAACGCCACTTTTTTTAGTAAGACCCCCACAAGAAATACTTACTTTTCTAATTGGTAAATTATTATAATATCTATCAAATATTAAAAAACAAATATTAGTAATTTCTTTAGATGAATCTGTCGGTGTATCAAGTTTTATAGAATGATAAAAACCTCCGTGAACATCTTTAGAATACCCAATTCCAAAACCAATAACACGAGATTCTTTACCACTTGCACGCATTCTTGCTGTTAAAACATCAACCATTTCTGCTATGATGAGTTTTACATTTGTTTCATTATAATCTTTAAATAAAACTTGTGAATGACTATATGATTTATCTTTAGGACTTACTTTAAAATCACTTATTCTGCTTGTATCAATTCCATTCGCATGGTTCCAAAGTTCAAGCCCCATAACACCGAATTTATCTTTTAAAACATTTTTATTATAATGAGCAAGTTCACGAATAGTATAAATATTTAAATTATTTAAATTCTTTTCCATCCTAGGCCCAATTCCCCACATTTTAGATAATGGTGTAATCGGCCATAGTTTTTCAGGTATATCTTCATATGTCCATTTAGCAATACCATTTTTATATTTTTTAGCTTCTGTATCCATCGCTACTTTAGCAAGAAGTAGGTTAGGACCAATCCCACATGTAGCAGTAAGACCTGTCTTTCTTTCTATTGTTTTAAGTATTTCTTCTGCTAGTTCATAATCATTTTTTTTATATAATTTTAAGTAATCAGTTACATCTAAAAAACATTCATCAACAGAATAAATATGTAAATCTTCCGGTGCTACATAATCAAGATAAATATTAACAACTTCTTTACTTTTTTCAATATATAACTTCATCCTTGGTGGTACAATTTCATACTTTATATTCGGAGGAATATCAAAAAGTCTTACTCTAGAAGGAACACCTTGCTTTTTTAATGCTGGAGTTACTGCTAAAGTTATTGCTCCATTTCCTTGCTTTTTATTAGCTACCACAAGGGGTACTTTAAATGGGTCAAGTCCACGATCTATACATTCACATGATGCAAAAAAACTCTTTAAATCAATACACATTATATTTCTTTTTATGTATAATTCTTCCATAGTACACCTCCAAACATTTGTTTCTAAATATATTATAGATTATTATGATTAATTAATCAATTCCTAAATTTGGTAATTTTATTATAAAATAAAAATATATCTATATCAATTATTAATAATCAAAATTAAGTTTTTTGTGGTATAATTAAATTATATTGGTGGAGGAAATTATGAAGTACAAATATACAGATGTCATAAATTTTTGGCAAAAACAAGATATTAATTCTAAAGAAAAGCTAGAAAACGTATTAGACAATTTTAAAATTTTATTTGCTTATAACTCTGGAGCAATTGAAAATGAAGAAATAACATATCATGATACTAGAGAAATATTTGAAAACGGTAAAATAATTGGTTTTACAGGAAACTTAAGAACCCTTTTTGAAATAAGTAATCAAAAAGATTGTTATAATTATTTATTAGATAAAATAGTTAATAAAGAACCATTAAGTGAAAATTTAATTAAAAAAATTCATGAGCTATTAACTAAAGGAACATATGATGAAAGAAGATATAATATAAATAATGAAAGGCCTGGAGAATATAAAAAACATGATTATATAACAGGTATTCATGAAGTCGGAACTAAAAGTGAAGATGTATCTAGAGAAATTAAATCATTAATTGAAGAAGTAAATAATATCAACAATAAAGATGAAGAAACTATTATTAAAATCGCAACATATTTTCATAATGTTTTTGAGAGTATTCATCCTTTTGCAGATGGAAATGGCAGAGTAGGTAGAACTTTAGTAAATTATATACTTATGATAAATAACTTACCACCGATAATTATTTATGATGAAGACAAAAAATACTATTATATGGCCTTAGAAAAATATGATAGAGAAGAAGATATAAAATCAATGATGGAGTTTTTTAAGTATGAAATGGAAAAAACTTGGGAAAAGACAATTGATAAAATAAGTAATGGTGGTGAAGAAATATGATAATTGGTTCACATGTTTCTTTTGGAAGTAATCAACTTTTAGGTAGTGCTAAAGAAGCTGCAAGTTATGGTGCTAGTACATTTATGTTTTACACCGGAGCACCTCAAAATACTATAAGAAAAGAAATTGATGAAAATTTAACTAATGAAGCATTAAAATACATGCAAGCTAGTGGCATAAACATTGAAAATGTTGTCTGTCATGCACCTTATATAATTAATTTAGCTAATCGCGAAAATGAAGCAGCTTGGAACTTTTCCTGTTCATTTTTAAAACAAGAAATTTCTAGAATAAGTAAAATGCATGTAAATTATATTGTGGTTCATCCTGGAAATAGTTTAAAAATGGATAGAAATGTAGCTTTAGATAATATTGCCAGTGCTATTAATTTGATAATTGATGAGGATACAAAACCTATGATTTTACTTGAAACAATGGCAGGAAAAGGAACAGAATGTGGTATAAATATTGATGAAATAAAAGAAATGTTAGATAAAATTATTTTAAAAGAAAAAGTTGGAGTATGTTTAGATACGTGTCATTTAAATGACTCTGGTGTTGATATAAGTAAATTCAATACTTATTTAGATGAATTTAATGAAAAAATTGGTTTGGATAAAATAAAATGTATTCATTTAAATGATAGTAAGAATATTTTAGGTTCCAATAAAGATAGACATGAAAATATTGGTTATGGCACAATTGGATTTGAAACTTTAATAAATGTTGCATATTTAGAATGTTTTAAAAATATTCCTAAGATATTAGAAACTCCATATATTGAAGGTAATCCTCCATATAAATTTGAAATAGAAATGATTAAAAATAAAGTATTTAATGAACATTTACAAGAAGATGTAAGTAAATATTATATAAAATAGAAGAACTTTGGTTCTTCTATCTTAATGTATTAAACTTTTGATAATATTCATTAAATACTTGTTTAACTTTTATGAAGTTTTCTGCTTTATAATGATTTTTATATCTATCAATATCAAATATACTTGGATTTTTCAAAATATCTTTCCAATTCTTCTTAATAAAATCATAAGTAAAATTTACTTCTTCTTCACTAAAGTTAGCACCCTTATTTAAAGAAAAATTTCTTACATCTTCCCTAGTTAACCTATTTATATAAGCTCCGATTATATTAAACATTGCAATCACCTTAATATATTGTATGAAATTTATTAAAAAAGGAATACTAAATACTATGAAAAAGTATATAAGTTTTGCATTAATTATTGTATTATTTATAATATTTGGTATTAGATTAAGTATAATTTTATCTAATAATTCTTTTTATGAAAAAAAGTTAATAGAAAAAACAAATATATATGTAAATGGTATTAGTGCACCAAGAGGAAGAATTCTTGATACAAATGGAAAAGTTTTAGTAGATAATATCGGAGTAAAAACAATTTATTATAATAAAATAAAAGGTATAAAAATAAGTGAAGAGTTAAAAATAGCAGAATTTTTAGAAGACATATTAGAGGTAAAAGAAGCAAGTGTTGATGAATTAAAAAAATATTATTTAACAACTAATGATAATGGAAAAAATCTAATAACTAAAGAAGAATACCGATTGCTTGAAGAAAGAAAATTAAATAAAGATGACATAAATAAAATGAAATTAGAAAGAATAACTGATGATTTAATAGATTATGATACTAAAACAAAAAGAGTAGCTCACATTTATTATTTAATGAATAATGGTTATGTTTATGGCAAAAAAGAAATAGCTAAAAATGTAAGTGAGAGTGAGTATGCTAAAATAGTTGAAAGTAATATTCCTGGTGTAAAGAGTTTATTTATATGGGGATACATTAAAAAATATTTTTGGAAGTGTAGGAAGTATTACAAAAGAAGAAAAAGATAATTATTTAAATAATGGTTATGAACTAACTGATTTAGTGGGTATAAGTTATTTAGAAAAAGAATATGAAGAATATTTAAAAGGTAAAAAAGCAAAATATAAAGTTAATAAAGATTATACTTTAAGTAAAATAGAGGAAGAAGAAAAAGGTAATGATTTAGTTTTATCAATTGATATAGATATGCAAGAAAGAATTGAAGAAATATTAAAAGATAAGATTAAGTTAGGTAAAAAATATGGAAATACAGAATATTATAAAGATAGTTATGCTATAGTTAGTAATCCTTTAAATGGAAGTATTCTTGCAATTGGGGGCATTAGACTTAATAATGATAATACTTTTAGTGATATAAGCTTAAATACAATTAATAAGTCTTACACTATAGGAAGTGCTGTAAAAGGAGCAACTATTGGGGTGGGTTATAAATATAACTTAATTACTCCAGGGGCTTATATTAATGATTCTTGTGTTAAACTTTATTTTGTACCTGAAAAATGTAGTTTTAAAAGATTAGGTAAAGTAAATGATTTAACCTCTTTAGCTAATTCATCAAATTATTATCAATATATGATTGCTATTAAACTTACAGGAAATACTTATAAACCAAATATGAAATTAAATGCTACGAAAGAACATTTTGATACTTATAGAAATATGCTTGCAAGCTTTGGCTTAGGAGTTAAAACAGGAATTGATTTACCTGGAGAATCATGTGGGATTATGTTTGATTATAAAAACTTTCATGAACTTGAACAAGCGACCGTTGCTTTTGGACAAGGCATATCTGTAACGCCCTTACAATTGGTAACTGCTATTTGTGCTTGCGTCAATGGTGGCTATTTGTTACAACCACATATTTTAAAAGAAATCAGTAACAGTTCAAATAATGAAAGAAATAAGGAATAAAGATAAAACTATTTTAAAAAATGAGATAAATGTTTTAAATAATGTTGATTTAAATTCTGAAAGTTTAAATAGAATTAAGGAAGGTATGAGGCTTGTTTTAAGTGAAGGTACTGGTAAGTTTTATGTCCCTCAAGGGCTTGATTTTGCAGGTAAAACTGGAACTAGTGAGTCTTTCTTAGATACAAATAATGACGGTAAAGTTGATACTGCTACCATTTCATCTACATTCACAGGTTTTTATCCAGCTGAAGACCCTAAATTTAGTTTGGTAGTTATTACTCCGAATGTTTCACATAAAGAAGGAAAGACTGATGCTTTTTATTTTGGAGCCAGTAAGATAACTAAAGATATAGTTACATATTTAAATGAGAATTATAATTAAAAAAGCACTATTTACACAAATGTGTTAAAATAGTGCTTTTTTTTTTTTTTTTTTTCGGTTAAAATGGATAT
>ENA-OPUE01000945-OPUE01000945.1-human-gut-metagenome-genome-assembly--contig:-NODE-945-length-20107-cov-4.615450_pt1 | contig 20107 bp, 9 predicted proteins | sample MGYA00241466_ERZ501924 | MGnify/ENA primary metagenome ERZ501924 (study PRJEB25962, sample SAMEA2042223) | human gut metagenome | biome: human gut; feature: human-associated habitat; material: faeces...
AGTTGCTGCCACTTCGCTGTTAATGGGTGTCACACGTGCTTCGTCGGAGGCTTACAAAGCAACGTATGTGAAAGGAAAAAACGGGCGGCCTATTGTGGCCGCCCGAATCGGGAATGTGATGGGTTATCTGGTTTTGATTAGACAACACACGTTATGTCTCAGATTACTTTCTTGTGAAGAACTCACCAGTTTCCTTGACAGGGTTGCACTGGAAGAAGTTCGCATAGGCGTTGACAGTCGAATGATTGAACGCATTCGTGTTAGAAAGTACAACGCCGAAACCGCAGATCTGATTCATCGACTTGTCCGAGTATTGAGTCAAAGTCTGAAGCTCAACATCAGCGGTTGTCCTGTTCTGATAGATGATCGTGTTAAAGTCTTCAGAAATCTTGAACCACATCCACACATAATCAGGATCGCCGAGCTCGGTCTCAGTGTAAAGCCATGGCTTACCCCAGGCTGTCGCACTCTTGGTCGCGAGTCCAGGGAAATATGTGGCATATTTTCCGTTAACCTGCTGTCCGATACCGTCACGAGTGTCAAGGAATAATCCCATGCGGAGCGTCTTGGCTTCGTAGTCAATGTCCAGACAAGCGTCAAGAACGGTGTCAAAGAACAATCCCTTCACACCGATATTATTGGTGTACGTCTTTCCGTCTGGTGCCACGAGAGCCTCAGTGTTCCTTGGCTCGCCAAGTGTGACATCACCGAAAGTATAAGGATCCTTGGCAGGAACAAAGGAGCCGGCCTGGGCAAAAACCTTAGTCGTGAATGTCCATGCTCCCTTGAAGTCAGCAGGACCGATCTGAAGCGCCTCAAAAGTAGAGCCGTTGGCGAAGACGAGCTTGGCGGAACGAGGTTTACCTGTCTCGTTCTTGGTCCAGGAAATCTTCCCATCCGCGTAAGAAAGGAAGCCTTCAGTGACAGCGGCGGCGCCACCGTTAGGGAATTCAACAGAACCGGCCTCATCAGCGATCCACTTGGTTTCCATGGACACCTTTGTCACAGCTCTTTCCACAGTGTAGGCCTTTCCTGCGGCAATTGTCGCAGAAGGCTTAAAGTCAGCGAGGAAAGAGTCCTTATCAATGGTCACGAATATCTTTGAGTTCAGATCGTCGGCGGCCCAGACAGCGGCGTAGGCGGTGACAACACCGTTGGCTACAGTCGCACCAAGATTCAGATCACCCTCCTCACTCTTGGTGCCGAGAACGCCACCCGAGATGTGGAGTTTATTGTGGATCTTACCGCTTGTCAAATTGACTGAGACAGCGGCCTTCGGGTCAACTTCAGTTCCTTCCGGAAGAGCGAGGCTGAACTTCAGCAGACTTGTCTTGTAGGAGAAAGGAATGCTGGCCGCAAGGGCGTCAGGGTTAGTGGAGGTCAGATCCTTGAAGTCAACGGCTCCGTAGATGACCTGATTGTTCAGGGCTGCGGTGAGGTTGGCCTGTGAGCTGATGTCGGACACAATGTCGTCACCACCATCGAAGTTCGTGGTGTTGGCGGTGTTCGCAAGATAAGCGATGATCTTTGTGGAGCCTTCAGGGATGGACACAGCGGGCTGGCGGAAGCAAGCCGTCTTACCGTCAAAAGAGATAGATTTCGGATCGATGGCAAGTTTCGTCACCGGACCGGCTACCGAATTGTCAGCCTTAGCGAAGTATGCCCAAACCACATCATTTTCATTGAATCTTGCCTTGTAGCTGCCGTCCGTCGCCTCTGAATATGAAAGGCGGGTGTCAGGATCCCCGATAGTGGCGGTGATCGTCAATGTCTTCGCACCGTTCTCAGGAGCCACGACCTCGTTCTCAACCTTGTTGCAGGCGAGAAGCGAAGCGGCGAGAGCGAATATTGTCAATATTTTCTTGTACATAGTATTATCCTCCAAGATTAAAGTTTACCACCGTTGCCAAGGTCAAGGCCATCGCCGATGCTGACCTTGCCGGTATAAGAGAACTTAGGTCCAGTAGTCCACTGATCATAGTTAGCGTTGCCGTTAATCCATGCATTCAAAGCATCAACTACATTGGTACATGCAACGTTATTAATTGTTATAGCTGTTGATAGTACTCCTTCAGCGTTTACCGCTCCATTAATCGCCTCGTCTGGCTTTAATGCAGCGTTTGTACCAACCATTCTTGGACACGCATCCTCACGATAGTAACTATATTGAACAATCGTATTTGTATTGTATACTCTACCGACAACTGCACCAATAGTGGCAGCAGCACTTTCGCTTTCAGTTCCTTCAAGCAGACCAACTTTTCCACAGGTATAGCTGTTCCTTAATTGACCACCCGTGAACAATCCAGCAATACCTCCGACATTAGGGGTTCCCTGAGTTTCATTAGCATATTGGACATTACCTGTATTAAGGCAGTTGTCCATCAAAACTCCAACACCAACTCTGGTGATTGGATTATAACATCCACCCAAGATGCCACCAGCATTCTGATCCTGAGCCAAAATATTACCTCTGTTTTCACAATTCCAAAGGTCGGTTCTTGGCTGAGAGTTATAACCTCTCAAATAGCCCAAAATTCCTGATACATTCTGCTTACCAGTGATATTGCCAGTATTGAGACACCATTTGATTGGAGTCATCGCATACTGAATACGATGATAAGAATAACCTACAATTCCACCTACATATACTCCACCACCGTCAACTGTCACTTCGCCATTATTCGTGCAATAGAAAATTTCAGGTCTATTAGGGGCATTTGAATATGTATAAGCATAACCGACAATTCCACCCACACCTTGAGTTTTACCAGCAGTAGCGTGAACAATAACACGCCCATTGTTAATGCAATTCTTGATGGTTATAACTCTTTTGCCACCTTTGGCAGATGATTGAGCCGTACCAACAATTCCGCCAGTCCAACCAGATTTATCCTCGCCTATAATCTCACCTTCATTCAAACAGTTAAGAATGTTCGCAACGTCATATGCAGAACCAGCGATTCCTCCATTGACACCATATTCTTTACTGATGATCTTTCCGGTATTATGTCCGTGATCGACTGTGTACCAGCTTCCATGTCCAACAATTCCACCAGCTTTATTTACACAAGTGATTTCGCCTGAATTTGAACAATTTGCTGCATTGGCACCATTCATGAAGCCTGCTATACCTCCGATTCCATACGCATCGGCATCATTGATATTACCATTATTGACAGCAGATCCAACCGCCCCTGAATTTTTTGAATTACGGATGGCTCCAGTTCTTATAGAACCGCAAATACCTCCTACAGCTTTCGCCCCTGCTATATTGCCTTCATTCGAGCAGTTATCAATGACAAAATTAGCCTTCGAATCAATCCAACCAGCGATGCCGCCAATATAATTGCTTGTGGATGTCACATTAGCCTTGTTGACGCAATTGGTGATCTTAGCACCGTTATCCGCATTAACGAGACCGCAGACACCGGCAGCGTCATCAAATGTTGAATTGACAGTACCCTCTACAGTAACATCGTGGATGTTGGCGCCCTCGGCGATGGCTCCGAAGAGTCCGCAGGATTTTCTGGCTGTCTGGTTGATGTTGAGGCTTACGGTCTTGCCGTTACCGTCAAAATCACCGATGAACTGCTTCTTGACATTGATGGAGGCATCGTAGTAACCGACAGGAGTGGTTACATTCTTGATGTTCTCCATCAGTCTCACATACTGATCCTTCATATTGTTACCGTCGTTCACATAATAAGCGAAAGCAAGGAAGTCAGCAAGGCTGGAGATCTGCCAAGGGTTACCCTGTGTGCCTTCTCCGGCAAGTGGCTTAAGAGCATCACCGATAGTTCCGAGATCATAGTAGGCATTGACAGCCAGTTCCTTGTCGGAAACCGTGGATTTACTCTCACTGGCGTTGTGAAGGTCAAGTGTAACGGCGGTCATAGTGAAACCTGCCGTGTAAGTTCCAGGAATGACGGTGGCATAGAAAGCGTTACCATTGTTTCCATCGACAGCGACAGTGACATCTGATGAATATGTGTTACCCTCGATTGTGCTGACAACAGGAGAACCTGATGTCATGTCAACACTGAAAAGTCCGGAAACCTTGTTGTTCACAGAGTTGATAGACACAACCTTCACCGCAGCTGCGGCATCGGCTGAAACCTTGAAGCGAAGGACTGACGTGACGTTCTTCATCTTCACATAGCGGTCTTCGGCGACGGCGCAAGCGATATTGGCACTGCCGAACAATCCATTTTGGTTGCTCGGAACCTCAAGAGTGAACTTCCCGTCCTTGACTCCTTTGGCGGCGGTGCAAGGATAGACAACATATATCTTACCCTCAAGAGTGGTGCTGAACTCGAAATATCTCTGACCGGCGAACTTGGAGTCAACCGTAAGGGTGTCTGATTCTGTTCCGTTGGTGACGAAAATCTTGTCACCCTCTGACCAGACTGTCTTACCCTGCTTGGTGATGTCGGTCTTTGTCTGGGTCTCCTCGTCAAAGGAGCAGGTGAAAGTCCTGAGCTCTCCTCTGGTCTGCCCGCCATCGAGAACCTCTTCACGGGCGCAAGCCGCTGAAGCTATCGCAAGAGCGGCCACGAAAAGCATTTTTATAGTCTTTTTCATCTTGTATTCAATTAAGGATTACTTGTTCCAGTCCCAACCCGGTTTGTCATAGTCCTCTGTACCGGATGAGTTGTCCGGCTGGGTTGGCTCCTCGCTCTTCTTTACCTCGACCTTGAGGATCTGCCAGGTACCGGCCTTCTTGCTCTCGTCGCTGACATACTTGAAAGCGATCTGGATTACAGAACCAATGTAAGAGTCAAGTTTGATCTCCTCGGAAGTCATCACCTCTGAACCGAGTTCATCAGGATAGGAGAATGTGATGGCTATCTGATTCCAACTGCCTCCATCCTTTCTTACCCAAAGGGAAGTCTGCTCTTTTGCAAGCTCGATGCCGGCGAAATCTCTGACAATGTGATCGAACACAAGGATAGGCTTCTCGGCGTTCTTAAGGTCAATCTTCTCTGTGTAGAGAGTGGCCTCGGTTGTGTAGTCGGCGTTCTTGTAGCCGGAAGCTCTCCAACCTGTCGAGGCGCTCCAAGACCAAAGTGCGTCAAACGCATAAGGGAATATCGCATTGTTGACAACCACCCCGTTCTCGGCGGTTTTGTAGTCGGCGGTGTAAGGGAATGCCTTCGTAGCGGCCGTGTCAGGGCTTGGCTCTGAATATTCCTCATACTTCACAAGGTAGGCATAGACAAACTTGCCGCCCTCATAGTAACCGATGATCGTGACTGTGCCGCGCTCCTTGACATTGTCAAGCTTGCCGCCCTGGGTGCCGTAAGCGACCTCAGAGGCACTGAGACCTGCGACCTGAACGGAGCCGGTGCCGTCAACGAGGTTGAACGAGCCATCGGACTTGAGGCTCTTCACAACTCCGGTGAGCTGGAAGCGCTGGTATTTGTAGATGTTCGCCAACTTGCTCATCGACGAAACGTCGATGGTCTGTACCTCAGGGATATATGCTTCCTGATTGATGGTGAGTTTCGCGGTGAGGGCACCGTCGGTCTGCTTGAATGTGACAGTGGCGGTGCGTTCCACATCCTCGTTCTTTGAGACGGTGACTTTCACAGGCTGGAGTTCCTTGGAAGGATCTCCCGCCATTGGTTCAACCTTAACCCAGGACGCCGAGTTCTCAACGGTCCATTCGACCGTGGCGGTGAGGTTCACTGTCTCGGAACCTCCGTCCACCTTGAAATTCAGCTCACCCGGATTAACCTTAACTGCAGGATCGCCGTAGCCGGGATCCTTTTTGCATGAGGAAAACGCGAAAATCGCGAGAACCGCTGCGGTCAGTGTTAACAAGTGTGATTTCATTGTGAATAAAATTTGTGATTAGAGATTAATGTTTTCTGAATATCATTTCCTGTTGAATACGACCCCAATGTTGCCGTTGTCAACATTAAATTGGTAAACATAGTTGTAGCCTGTCAGATTGCTGCCAAACTTGGAGTTGGCCGCAGTCACATCCTCAGCCTTGAACGACACGACAGAAATCCCGATGATGTACGGGCCATAGCCCTTAGGATTGCTTGTTGACAAGGTCTGGGCTTTTGCCGGCGTGTAACTGAATGTCGTGAAGCTGGAATTCACATCAAACCAGATCCATTCGTAGTCAGGATCACCAAGGTCAGGCGTGTTGAAGTACCAAGGAGCCTTGAAACTGCCAGGAGTCCATGTCTTGCACATCTCCGGAAGGAATGCGACATAAGGCGCGGAGGCATCAACCGGAGACGGATCTTTCTGAGCCTTGCGCGCATCTGTGAACACACCGAAACGGACAGATTTGGCTTCATAGTCAATCTCCACAGCAGCCTCGGCTATCAATCCCTTATGGTACAGACCGTCAATTCCGAGATTGTTCGTATGGGAGGCTCCTGTGCCATCCTTCAACGTTTCCCCTTTCAGCGCACCTCCAATTGTTACATCAATAACTTTCTTATCCGTCGCCACAGCCTTGGAGCCTTCGTTGTTGAACATCTTGGAAGTCAATGAATATTCTCCTTTGAAATCCTCCACCGAAATCTGGGTCACAGAATATGCCGTGCCGTCCGGAAGCGTGATGGTCGCCGTTCTTGGCTTGCCGGTGGTGTTGGCGGTCCAAGAGAGCGTGCCATTGGAATATGTCAGCCAATCTTCCGAAGCGTTGCCGCTGCCTCCGGAGACAGACTTGCTTCCAGCCTCATCATTTGTCCAAAGACTGTTGGATGTAGAACCAACCTGAAAAGTCTTCTTGAGCGGTTTCGCGGCTGCGTCCCAAGAGTCGAAAGCCTCAAGGGTCAGCTCGTAAGTCCCATCCGTGACGTTGCCGAGTGAGCGGGTCCATTCCTTCCTCATCCCGGAGGTCTTGGCGCTCTTGTAGAAGTCGGCGAGTATCTTCATGGTCGTCACGACAGCGGCACCCTTCTTGAGGGTGAGCACGTAATGATGCACGAACTCGTCATCCGTGCCGGCGGCCCACTTAGCCGTGGCGATTCCATCTGTAACATCAACGTTTAACGTTGACAGTGACGGAGCCGCGTTGGCAAGGCTGAGTGTCGTGTGATTGTATTTCGTCAGGTGCCCCTTGTCGGATGTCGGATAAGAGGACACGATAGGTTCCCCGATGACATCTTTGTTGTAGAAGTCCATCCTCAGCACACGCATGTTGCCGCTGGCGTCGAACTGGAGCAGGTTGCCCTGCGAGAAGTCGTTGCAGTCCTTCATCACGGTGGCGCTGGACATATCCTCGTACTTGCCGTTCTCAAGCGCCATATAACGTACAGAGGCGCATCCGAAGACGGAGAAATCGCCCTGCCATACACTGCGAGGGTCGTTCAGAGGGAAATGGAGGTGGCCACCGAACACAATCGCCTGAGGATATTTCCTCAGTACCGGCGTCAACGCATCGGTCGCCCAGTAATGCGAAAGTGTGGACTCCCATATTCCACCCTCCTCGCCCAGACGGCTGCCATAGACGGTGTTCTTGATCATCGGATGGGTGATCACGATGACATATTTCTCAGGCTCGGCCGAGGTGATGGCGGCCAACTGGTTGTCAAGCCAAGTGACGACCGTCGGGTCATAGACAATCGGCTGGTCTCCGTTCGGAGAAACGCACAGGATGTGATAATCCCCGATTACGCAGTGACGTGCCTCGTACTTTGTCCTCATCTCCTGATCCTGGTCTGTCTGGAAATAATCGTTTCCGAACATATTCCTCATATAAGCGACATCCGAGACCATTGTGGAGGCCCAGGCATATCGAGGAACATCGTGATTACCAATCGTGTAGATCATCGGAGTCTTCTTCACGTCAATCTCTGATTCGAGGGTCGATCTGAACAGGCTCAACTGATTGTTGCTCGGCTGATCAATCAGGTCACCTACCACAAGGACTCCGGCCATTCCGTTGGAATCGTTCTCAAGAGCCTTGGCCTTGAACTGCTGGAGAGCGGACTTCCATTTGTTCGCCTGTGCCTGCTGGTTGACGTGCACATCGCTGACCACACCAAGCGAAAGGACAATGTTGCTTGCGTCAAAGTTCTTTGTCTTGTCCGTCGGTTTTGTTATGACGAACTTGGCGGCGTTGTAGATCTTCCCTTTCTCCACTGTAAGCGAAGAATTGTTCTTGGAGTAGCCGATCTCCTTTCCGGCGCTGTTGTAAACCCTCAAGGTATATCCCTTTGAGAGTTTAAGTCCAGGGTAAAGCCCGAACCAATAGGTCTTATCCGGTTCGATGGTCTTCTTCAGGGATGTCGTGGACTCAAACGCGGGGGTTGTGTTGCCGTTGACATTCTGACTGGAGAAAGACACAAGCATATTCTTGCTGATCCTTTCAGAATTGTTGCCTTCGAGCACCACGTATGAAGAGGCAGGCTCGTCAACCTTGAAAGCGAGGAGCGAGAATATGTTCTTGAAGGCAAGCGTGCCGGAACCGTCCGCGCAGCTTGCCACGGTGACAGTCGGCTTCTCAATGGTGTTGCCGTCAAGGTTGCTGGTTGACCAGTTGGCTTTCTGGCAGCCGTCTATTCCCGTGCCAGGAATCATTGCATAATAACCGGAGGCTCCGGCAGGAAGAGTACCGTTGGAAACAAACTTGGCGGTACGCCCGTCAGATGATATGTCTGTGGCCTTGATGGTTTCTGTTACAAGTGTTTCGCCATCGAGACAAGCGACCTCTATCACATCACCGTCTGTCCAAGTGGATTTGAATTCCGGAGTCGTAGTGTCCTCAAACGAGGCGGTGAACTCAACCGATTCCGGCTGAAGCTCTCCGGCTGCCATGACTTTTCCATTAGGGACTGTGAGTTTGTCGGAATAGACAGACTTGCTGACAACCTTGCCCGAAGCGTCATAGGCGGTGACGGTGTAACCCTGTCCAAGTACGGTTCCCGGCACAAGGCTGATGTAGCAGTCTCCAGACCCGCCGACATTGACCTTGATGACTTTCTGTGCCTCGAACGTAGGTTTTGAGGCCAAGGAAACGGAATAGTCGGAAGTCGAGACCGTGACATCGTAGTTCAGATCTTCCTCGTTGTTGCCTTTCAGTTCGATGGACTTGACGGAAACGTCGGAGACCTCAACCTTAAGGAACGAGAATATATTCCTGAAGCTCAAGGTTGAAGAGCCTTTGCCGCACTTTGCCACGGCGATTGAACGGGTTGACGAGGTCGATGACGAGACTGTCCAAGAGGAAGCGGGATCACATCCGCTGACACCGGTCTCCGCAATGAACGCGTAATATTCATCGCAATCTTCCTTGATGCTTCCTTTCGATGTGAAGGTAGCGCTTGCCGAAGACACGGAGGAGGCGGTGATGGTCTCGGATGTGGATTGGCCGTCCTTGACTCCGATGAGATGAATAGCGTCACCGTCCGTCCAGGATGTCTTGAACGGTGTGGCCGCGGAAGCGTCAAGCGTGGCCGTGAATGTGGCGGCATTCACTTCCGGTTCCGGCTCAGGAGTCGGCTCCTGCTTCTCCTTGCAGGATGCAGCCGCAGAGAGAAGCACAAGAGCCGAGAGTAGTATTGAATGATACATTTTCATCTGGTCCGCCGTTAATCAGCCAACGAAGGGATATAACCGTAAGGAATGAACTCCCAAAGATCGATGAAGCCGTCATCGGCGTTCCAAGAGTTTTTGAACACAATAGCCATGTAACGGCCGGTGGCGCCCTGGGTCACATTCACTGAATATTGGTCCGCAGATGTGGAGAGTGTCCCGCCGATGAACGGGATACCGAAATTCTTCAGATAATCAGCATCATCAGGATTGTAGTAGGATGAACCGACATAGATTGTGTAATCCTTGATATAACGCAGTGATGCCGCCGTGTTATTCTCGCAGAAGGTAAATCCCGTGAAAGCGAACTCTTCTCCGGTGGAAGTCTGAGTGTCAACAGAAAGGATTTTTGGGAATGCTTGTTTGTTATTATCAGATTTGGAGCTGTGCCAGCTGTATGCCGGACGATCATACCTGCCGTCAAAAATCTTCTCTGGAGTGTTGATTCCGAAATACTGTCCGTTTGTGGCGGTAACATTCCAACGGCTGCCGTCAATCTGATAGGAGATGCCGTCAACAGACTTTATCCAAGTGCGCCAGACCGTATCCTTTCCGGCCTTAGGACAGAAAGAGGAAGAATATTCAAACCTCTTGCCCTTCATGGCATCCTTGAAAGTGACTTCGTTCTCTCCTGGTTTGAGGACAGTCTCGCTTTCAACCCATTCATCCTGAAGATTCTTGTAGCGGAATCTTGTAGCGACCATCTCATCGGTGGCCTTGGACATCACGATTTTTGCGTCCCTGCCTTCCATCCTTGCGGAAGTGACAGTTCGCTCGGAGCGGGAGACCATCCAGCCATCTCCGTACGGAGAGACCGTAATCTCTGCGGCAAGGGACTTGTTGCCTACATCATCATAGTTGACAATGTCAAATGTGTAGGATCTGTCCTCGAGCTCTCCAACTTCTATGGAAACCTTGCCATCAGGGTAATCAGCATAGTCCACATCGATGGATTTCGCATAATTATCCCAGAACAGAGTGGCTGTCCGGACCGCCGGATCCATCGGTTTTTCCCAATTGACAATGACATTTTGGTAGCCGATGACGGAGGACAGGTTAATGGCCTTCGCAGGGTAGTCATAGCCGCCCTTCTTGACCCATTCCTTATAGATTTCATCCTGACCTCCGCAAGAGACCGCCAAAACGGCCAAAACCGGCACTGTCAGAATATTGAATGCTATCTTGTTCATATTCATAGTCTTTAAGTATTATAAGGATTCTTTCACAACCTCACCGTAAGGTGTGACCTCACCGAACTGAAGAGCACCGACAGTAGCGTCAGGCATCGCCCAGGAGGCGAAAGATGTGAGAACGACCCTCAAATAACGAATCTGATCATAGGCGTGAGGATATTCATCGCTGTTCAGCTCAAAATCATTGCCTCCGTTGAATGCCTCCACGTCTTCCGGTGTGACAATTCCGACTGAACCGTCAGGATTATAGCCGGAAGGTTTGTACTGAACGAATTTGCCAAGGCAGAACCAAGAGTCGTCAAAACCATGCTCGCCCTTGCCCTCTTTTCCTGAAGGGTTCATGCTGCCCCAGAACTCGAAGTTGCGCGGGTGCGCGTCACCGAAAAGTTCCGGATAAGCGATACGCGGGAGTGTCGCGATACGGCTGAGCGCAGCCACACAGCCGAGGTCGATCGTGAACCAGCAAGGAATAGGAACCTTGTCAACCGCCAGAAAGTGGCCTGTCGAAGATGCGCCGGATCCATCCCAAAGGCCTTTGAGAGGATAAGTTGAGCGTTCATCCTCCATAGAGAAGACATTGTCATCCTCAAGATACGCACCTTTGAACCCGGACTTAGGAATCTGCACTTCCAGCGCCGGAGTGAGCACTGCGGTCAGGGTGTCGGACACATTGCCCCAACGATCTCTGACATAGACTCCGAAGATCGCCTCTTTAGGCTCGATTCCACGTCTTGTGAGAGTGATGCTGTCACTGGCCGTGAACAGAGTCGTGACCTCCTTCCATTTGATTTCAGAGACAGGCTTACCGGCATTGTTGACATCCCCGTCACGAAGGATGCAGACGGCGATGTTCGCCTTGCTCTCATTGCCTGTGATCTTCACCTTGACACCGCCCGCGGCTGAAATGATAGTCGGGGAGACAGTCTGTATCGCCGGTTTCAAAGGGTTGAATTTGACTGTGACAGGGGTTGATTTATCTTCATTGATGTTGAATGAGCAGACCTGAATCTCATGTTCCTGGGTGTCAGCGAAGCCTTCAACCTCCAGGCTATCGACATATCTGGAGATTTTGGATTCGACTTCCACTCCGCCACGTTTATAGGTGGCGACAACGCCTTTTATGTTCTTGTCATCAGGGATCCTGACCCAGAGGACAGCTCCACCGCTCGTTGGTTTGACACCGGTGACCTCAACTGGCTGTGGAGCCGGGAGGTCCTTGTCGAGCTGGTCAATTCTGCCGTGATTGTCCTCGGCACAGCCGGAAACCAGCAGCAAAGATGCGATTAATGTTGTTGATAATAATATTACTTTTTTCATTTGCGATGATTCTTAAGTTACCAACCGATGTTCTGCACAAGGTTAGGGTTGATCTCAATGTAGCTTGTCGGGATTGGCCAGAAGTAGTCTTTCAGTCCGAACTTCTGTTCATAGATGAACTTCTTTACGTAGTAGTCCTCAGGCAAAGCGGATACAATGTCGAATCCGTATATTCCTTTCTGGTACTCAGCCGCGGCCTCCTTCCATCTGCGAAGATCCCAGAACCTCTGACTTTCGAAAGCCAGTTCGTTGAGACGCTCCCTGTGGATGATGGCGCGCATTCCGACCTTGGTGTTGTAATAACCCGGGCTGTTGCTGTAGGTGTCCCAGGCGGTCTTCACGTCAGGGATCTTCGCGCGCTCACGGACAGCGTTGATGTACTTGAACAGGTCATCACTGTGCGCTCCGTTCGGGCCTTCCGCCTCGTTGATCGCCTCGGCATAGAGGAGGTAGAGGTCGGACAGACGGATCATCGGCCAAGGGTACCATGTGGTGCCGGAGCCGGTGAATGTGTTGTTGCCAGTCCAGGTCGCCTGAATCGGGAAATGCTTCTTCGGGAAGAATCCTGTCACCGGACCTGTCTGGTTGCCTCTCTTGGCATGTGTACCACCCATCCTGCAGGCCACATAGTGAACATCCTCCGGTTTGAGGTCGTTGAAGTTACCAAGCTGCCCGAGCCAGTTGCCTCCGTCGAATCCGAGAGAGGCGTAGTACCTCGGCTCTCGGTCGAAGTTGAGCTTGATGGTGGTGTAGCCCTTGCAGATGTAGTAGGCATGCTGGTCATCGCCGACACGCAGATCCATCGGGTTGATGTTCGCCCATTCGGAATCGTTGGCGATAGGAAGCCCGTGCACGGTGTAGAACTGCTCGGCAATCTTGAGCGGAACGCCGATGAATATGTAGCCTCCGAGCATGTCGGTGTACCCGTTGAGGATCGGCATGCAGAGCTTGTGGTACATATTCATTGTTCCGGGATTCGGCTGTGTGTTGCCCCAGATGAGCTCGCTGTTCCACTTCTGGTTGAATGCGTTGCGGAGGGTCAAAGTGGTCTTGAGGGAGTCTGTCATGCGGTAGGTGATGTCATCGCCCTCGTAGAGGGAAATGTTGGCCTCCTCGGAGACTGCGATGGCCTCGCGGCAGGCCTCCATGGCGGCTGTCCAACGGACAAGCTTCTCATCATCTGTCTTCTCAGGAAACAGCCTCGTGGTTCCGTCTGTGTCCACGAGAGCCGCCTGTTCGGAGTTGCCGTTGAAAAGCGGGCTGGCGGCGTAGACCGCTACCTTGGCCTTGAAGGCGGCACAGATGGCCTTGTTGACGCGACCATATTCATCAACCGATGGATTGATGAGCGGAAGGTCAGGCATCGCCTTGTCCAGAAGTTCAATGATAAAGTCGAAGCACTCATCGATGTTGTTGCGGTGGACACGAACCTCATCGACAGAGGAGTCGATAGGGAGGCTCTCGCGTACAATCGGGACCGGTCCCCACTTGCGGACAAGGTTGAAGTGGAAGTAGGCCTTGAGGAATGTCACCTCGGCGATCCACTGCGCCTTCTCCGTCTCATCCATGTCCGGGACCTTACCGATATTGTCGACAAAGATGTCACAACAGCGGATTCCTTGGTACATGTCTGCCCAGTCATTGGCGAACACGCTGTTGGCGGTCATGTTGCCTCTGGCGATGTAGGACATCGTGAACGGCACACGGCCGGTGGTGTTGGTCGTGGTACGGCCATAAAGATCCCAGTACTCATCGCTTCCGAGCATGGCCGGGTCGTTGCCCATAGAACCCTCAAGGGTCATGTAGGAATAGCAGGTGGCCAGATAGCGGATAGCCGAGGACCTGAGGTTGAACGCGGTCTCGATCGACGGCAGACCGTCGTCAGGAACCACGTTGAGGAAGTCGTTGCAGCCCGCCGACCCCAGCAGCAAGGCCGCGGCCGCAAGGGAGGACGCTATTGATTTATGAATATTCTTGCACATGTTCATAGTCGAAGATTATTTGAATGTCACGTTCACACCGATGTTGAAAGTCCTCTGGATCGGGTAGTTGAATCCCTCTCCGGCGAGCTCCGGATCCCAGAGTTTGAACTTGCTCCAGCACAGGAGGTTGTTGCCCTGGAAGTAGACGCGTAGATTGTCGATGTGGATCTTGTTGGTAAGCTTCTGAGGAAGAGTGTAGCCGAACTCCATCTGCTTGAGACGGACGAAGGAGCCGTCCCTCATCCACCAGGTGCTGACCTGTGTGTTGTTGTGGTTCTCGTAGGCGCTGTAGCGTGGGTAGAGGGCGTAGATGTCACGGTTGTCCTCGCTCCAGTGGCTGTCGGAATAGGCCTTCAGAAGCTGTCCGTTGTTGACAAACGGAGCTGTTCCGTACTTGTTGTACTTCGTGCTGTAGGCGCTTGTGGCGTCAATCCAGAAAGACTCGCGTCCCAGACCTTGGAAGAACACCGAGAAATCGAAGCCCTTGTGACCGAGGGACACACCGAACCCGTAGATGATCTCCGGGGAGGTCGGATAGCCGATCGGCACCATGTCCGCGTTGGTGATCACACCGTCACCGTTGACATCGGTGTACTTGATGTCACCTCCACCGTACTGGCTACCGAAAGCGGCCTGCGAAGGGCTGTTGGCGGCATCCTCGTCATCGACGAACAGACGCTCGGCGATGTAACCCCAGGTCTGCCTGATCGACCTGCCGGCGTGCTGGCGGTAGGACTCCGGATAAGTAGGCTCCTCATAGACATCATACTTGCCGGTGGAGTAGGTGAAGTTCGCCCTCGCGGACGCCCAGAGGCCGCTGGCCCAGGCCTGCTTGTAGTCGGCCTGGATGTCGATACCCTTAGAGCGGGCCTGGCCGATGTTGCCGTAGACGGCGGCCTGGAGACCCATGGTGTTAGGGATGTCGGCGCGCTGCATGAATATGTCGGTGCGGTGCTCGGTGAAGTACTCGGCGATGATGTCGAGCTTTTTGAATAGACCCAGCTCGAGGGCGTAGTTGCTCTTGTAGGACTTCTCCCAGGTGATGGCCTCGTTGGCGTAGCGCACGACTCCGATACCGTTGTAGCTCACGTTTCTGGTCTCACCGAATGTCGCGCCCAGACCGCTGTTGTTCATGCTCATCTCCGACAGGTAGTAGAAACGGTTGGAGCTTGAGCCGATGTTGTCGTTGCCGACAAGACCGTAGGAGTAGCGCAGCTTGAGATTGCTGACCACCTTGGTCAACGGCTTGAACCACTTCTCGTTGGACATCATCCACGCGAGACCCGCCGAAGGGAAGAATCCCCAGCGGTGGGACTTGTGGAAACGCTCGGAACCATTATAGCCGAAGTTATATTCAACAAAATACCTCTTGTCGTAGCCGTAGGTGAAACGTCCGGAAAGGCCGGCGTTGCGCGATGGCAGGGACAGCTGGAGTGAGCCGGCGTTGGCGGTCAGGGACTCGCTGGCGGTGAAAACCAGAAGTCCTGTCACGTCGTGCTTTCCAAATGAGCGGTTGTAGTTCAGGCGGGTCTCGGAGTACATCGTGTTCTTCACCGTCTTCCCACTCTCGGAATATGTCAGGTAGTCCGTTCCGTTTTCGTTGATGCGGTTGACGTGGTACTCTCCCGTGTAGGAGTCGTAACGATCCAGCCTGTACCAATAAGGATTGAACTGGCGGTTCACTGTAAATTCGGACAACCTTGTGAGGTTGAACAATGTCATGAACGACAGACCCTTGGTGATGAACTTGAGATCCTGCTCAAGCTGTACGGCGGCGATCATCTGGGAGCGCTGGTAGTTCTTGTAGCCCTTGACAAGGTTGGCATAAGGGTTGATGTAGGAGCCATCCTCGTAGTTACCGAACATGATGTGCTGGATCCCCACGTGCTCGTCGTCCACAGGGTAGTAGGCCGGGAAGGGCACAGGGTCGGAGTGCATGACCTGGCGATAGACATCGCTACCTCCGTTCAGAGGGCCTTGATAGTCCCTGAAGTTACCGGTCAGGCGGACAGCAAGCTTCGTGGTCGGGGTGACGTTGATGTCCACGTTGGAGCGCAGGGTGTAGTTCTTGTCGTCGATGTTGTTGTTGAAACTGTTGCGCTTATCGACTTTCAGAACACCCGTGTCCTCGGTGTAGGCACCGGACACATAGTAGGTCGCAACCTTGCCTCCACCACGCGCTGAAACGTTTGCGCGGTAGCTAGTGGCAAAATCCTTGAAAAGCATGTCGTACCAGTCGTTGGCCGGATAGATGAGGCGGTTGGCGCCCGGTTTTCCGGTCTGCTCGATCTTGTCGTAGGTGTACATCAACTCTCCGAGAGGGTCACGGGTGGAGATGGCCTCGTTGTACGACTTCATGTAGGTCACAGGGTCGGCGAGTTCCACGACATCGGTCGGGGCGGAGATCGAGGTCTCTACACGGGCGAAGATCTTCGCCGGGCCTTCCTGACCGCGCTTGGTGGTCACGAAGATCACACCGTTGGCTCCGCGGGCTCCGTAAAGGGCCGTCGCCGTGGCGTCCTTCATGATCGAGAAGCTCTCGATGTCGTCCGGCTGAAGGCGGGCGAGGTCAGTGGAGGTAAGCTCGATGTTGTCGATGAGGATCAGAGGGCTGGTGTTCGCGCCGAACGTGGTGATACCACGCACGAAGAAGTCGGCGTTGTCCTGTCCAGGCTCACCGGTACGCTGGTAGGCGATCACACCTGCCACGTTTCCGGCCAAGGCGGTGGTGAGGTTGCTGGAAGGAACCTTCAGGGTCTTGACATCAACCGTGGAGATGGAGCCGATGACGCTCTCCTTCCTCTGTTTACCGAAGGCGACCACAGTCACCTCGTCAAGTTCGTTTGCCGCGTTTTTGAGTTTCACGACGAAGTTGGTCATAGTACCGACCTGCAGAACCTGAGTCTCCTTTCCAAGGCACTCAAACTTTAGCTTGTCGGTAGGCTTGACACCGGTCAGCTCGAACGAGCCGTCAAGGTCGGTCATCACACCTCGGGTGGAACCCTCGACGGAGACCGTCGCTCCCGGCATAGGCTCGCCAGTCTCCTCCTCGTAGATCACACCCTTGACGGTCTTGGTCTGGGCCACGGCCGCAACGGTGCTCAGGATGAGCGCAAGCGTCATTGCGATCTTTTTGAAAGACATAAACGTTTTTATAAAATTTGTTGTTAAAAAAGTGTTACCTATCTTTAATATATGAGTCCTACTTGATGATAAACCGATTTAACCAATGCGTACCAAAAACTCTTGGCGCAAAGATATGAAAAACAAATTTAGCCACAATTTAACAAAAAACAATAGTTTTACGTATATTTGACCTATGAAATTTAAATTGTTTAACGCAGGACTGTTCCTGCTTCTCTGCGTCGGGGCAGCCGCGCAGCAGCCTTCCTCCAAGGCTAGTTATGTAGATCCGTTCATCGGCACCGACGGAATGGGACACACTTTTCCGGGGGCGTGCGTGCCTTTCGGCGGAGTCCAGCTTAGTCCTGACACGGACACCATCCCTCACAATGTGAACGGGAAATACCAGCCGAGGGCTTATGAATATTGTGCCGGCTACCGTTACTCAGACCCTACGATCGTCGGGTTCAGCCACACCCACTTCAGCGGCACGGGACACTCCGACCTGGGCGACATCCTCCTGATGCCGACCACGGGAGCGCTGAGACTTAACCCCGGCACGGCGGACAACCCGGACGGCTACCGCAGCCGCTTCTCGCACTCCACGGAGAAAGCCTCGGCGGGACGCTACGAGGTGACGCTGGACGACTATGGCGTAAAGGCTCGTCTGACCGCCACCACGAGAGTCGGAGTCCATGAATATTCATTCCCTAAAGGAGTTGACGGGCAGGTGATTCTGGATCTCATCCACGGAATCTACAACTACGACGGCAAGACCCTCTGGGCGGAGGTTCAGGTGCGGAACGACACCCTCCTGACCGGCTACCGCATCACCAACGGCTGGGCCCGCACGAACTACACCTACTTCGCGATCTCCTTCTCGCAGCCTATTTCTGAATATGGCTACGCGGACCGGGAGAAGATCAATTATAAAGGAGGCTGGAGCAAGTTCGACCAGTACCACAACTTCCCGGCGATGGCAGGGCGCAAGCTGGTGGCCTGGTTCAAGTTCGCCACTTCCAGGAACCCGGAGCTGACCGTGAAGGTGGCCCTGTCGGCGACCGGTGCGGAGGGCGCACTGAAGAACCTTGCGGCGGAGGCCTCCGGGAAGTCTTTCGACCAGATCGCCGCCGAGGCGACATCGGCTTGGGAAAAGGAACTCTCGCAGATCGATGTCCAGGGGACCGAGGACGAGAAGAGGATGTTCTACACTTCCCTCTACCACACGATGATCAACCCGTCAGTCTACATGGACGTGGACGGGAAGTACAGAGGCCTCGACCACGAGATCCATCAGGCCGACGGCTTCACGAACTACACAGTGTTCTCACTTTGGGACACCTACCGTGCCGAGCATCCGTTCCTGGCCCTGTTCAAGCCGGACCGTGACAGGGACATGGTGGAGTCGATGCTGGCCCACTACGACCAGAACGTGCTGCACTTCCTTCCTGTCTGGAGCCATTGTGCCAACGAGAACTGGTGCATGAGCGGCTACCATGCCGTCCCTGTGCTGGCCGACGCCATCACCAAAGGGCTGGACATCGACCGCGACCGCGCCCTTGAGGCGATGGTAACCACCTCAAAGGCAGACTGGTACGCCGGGCTTGGGGAATATATGAGGCTCGGCTACGTGCCTTACGACAAGATCTCCACCGCCGCCAGCAACACGCTGGAATATTCTTACGACGACTGGACAATCTGGCACACCGCCTGCCTCACTGGCAATGAGAAAGTGGCCGATGAATATCTCGCACGCGCGCAGTATTATAGGAACGTGTTCGACACCGAGCTCGGTTTCGCCCGTCCTAAGTATGCTGACGGGACCTTCAAGAAGGACTTCGACATTATGCAGACTATGGGCGAGGGCTTCATCGAGGGCAACTCGCTGAACTTCTCTTTCCACGCCCCGCAGGACGTGTATGGCGTGATGGATCTGATGGGCGGCGAGAAGAAGTTCATCTCCGCTCTTGACGAACTCTTCTACAATGATCTTCCTGAATATGCCTACGCCACGAACGAGGACATCACGAAGGACTGCCTGATCGGTAGCTATGTGCACGGCAACGAGCCGAGCCATCATATTCCTTATCTCTACGCCTGGACAAGCCAGCCGTGGAAGACACAGTACTGGATGAGGGAAATCATCAACAGGATGTATCGTCCTGATATTCACGGATTGGGAGGGAATGACGATTGCGGTCAGATGTCCGCTTGGTACATCTTCGGCGTGCTTGGATTCTATCCTGTCTGCCCCGGAAGCGACCAGTACGTGTTCGGCGCTCCGTACCTTCCGTACGCCCGTATCGCCCTTCCTAACGGCAAGACCCTTGAGGTGAAGGCCGACGGCGTGAGCGACACGAACCGCTATGTCAAGAAGGTACTGCGCGACGGTGTTGAGTTCAAGAAACTCTACATTACCCACGATGACCTCCTCCAAGGAGGCACCCTCGAGTTCGTCATGGCCTCCAGGCCGAACAAGGCCCGCGGCCAGAAGCCTGCCGACAAGCCATACTCGCTTTCCGCAAAAGCAAAGTAACTTCCCGCAAAGGGTAAGCCTCTGTTTCACAGCATATTAAGCGAAGTCCTTCAGCTGATGTCTGCTAAAGGGCTTCGCTTTTGTAATTGATTTTCAATCGCTTACTCCCCACTGCGTTCGGAGAAAGTTTTTGGGCGCTGTGCAGCTCTTCGGTTCTGATACGCTGGTGGTCGCTGAGCTCGTCAAAGCGTCTGCCAGCGTACGGTAACAGAGTCTGCCGAACCATGGTTGGTGAGCCCGAACCATCGGGCTAGCCGCTTAGATAGGTTCCAAGTGGTATTTAGTAACCTTCAAAAAATAACCTGCATCATCTTAAGGAATCTTTTCGGTCTATATCTCTTTCCAGTTAATATCCAAATAAAATTGGACTTGATAATTTTGGTTTAACCTTT
>ENA-OPUE01000947-OPUE01000947.1-human-gut-metagenome-genome-assembly--contig:-NODE-947-length-20084-cov-4.767587_pt1 | contig 20084 bp, 19 predicted proteins | sample MGYA00241466_ERZ501924 | MGnify/ENA primary metagenome ERZ501924 (study PRJEB25962, sample SAMEA2042223) | human gut metagenome | biome: human gut; feature: human-associated habitat; material: faeces...
TTCAGTATACGGATATGCAGGTACAGGAGAGTGTGACAATAGAGGAAGCGAATGAAGGGGAAAAATAGATGTAATAAACAGCTTAACTTTTTCCGTGTGAGGATAGAGCTTTTTAAAAGAATGTGATCAGAGTGAGAAAACAGCCGAGATGTGGGACAGGGAATTAAAAGAAATCAGGAAGCAGGAACAGTATAGGAAAGCTATATCATGTATGGAAGAGGAACAGTATGATAAGGCAATAATTTTGTTTGAGGGACTTCCAAGAGATTATGAAGATGTCAGAAATAATTTCAGGGAATAAGGGTGAAATAAATGAATCAAAATTGCATGATTACACGAGAAGCAGCGTTGGAATTCGGTTTATCATTTCAGAATACATATACGGAAAGACCTTTCCGTGATCAGAACTGGCAAGTGGTAAGAGCGAGGGAAAACAAAAAAATTTTTTTATGGATCTATGAACGAAACGGTTATGTTAATCTGAATGTAAAAGCAGATCCGGAGTGGCGTGATTTTTGGCGAAGTGCCTATGAATCTGTACAGGCTGGTTATCATCAGAATAAGGAACATTGGAATACCATTATTCTAAATGGGACGGTACCGGATAAAGATATTAAAAGAATGATATCCGAAAGCTATGATCTCGTAACATACAGCCCGACAAAGAAGATTTATGAGGCAGTGAAGCAAATTCCGAAAGGATGCGTTGCAACTTATGGTCAGGTTGCCGAAATGGCAGGGAATCCGAGAATGTCGAGAGCGGTAGGGAATGCCCTCCATAAGAATCCGGATCCGGAGCATATTCCCTGTTATCGGGTAGTGAATTTCAGAGGAGAACTGTCAGGGGCTTTTGCCTTCGGCGGTAAAGATGTACAGAAAAAGCTACTGGAAGCAGATGGAATTGAGGTTGTCAATGGAACGGTGGATTTAAAAAAATATGGATTGACGCAAAGAGATGATAAACTGTGAGAAAACAGATACGGATGATTACCTTATTATCATTTGAATGCTGCTTTTGATAACGGCCTGAGAAAGGATTACGGAAATTCTGAAATCCGATATGATCATTTTTATTATAAAAAGAAGAAGCTGTCTTTTACCAGACAGGAATTTTGTAATGCTCATCAGCTGGGGGCGGGCAAATCTTTCCGGATCTGCCTGGCAAAGGACTGTATTATAGGTGAAGGAAGCCTGGTTACCAAGAATACTGTGATACCGGATGGTTCTCTGGTAATGGGCAGTCCGGCCAGGATCAAACGAAATCTCACCTGGGAAGAATATCCTGAAAATATTGTGGCTTTAGAAAAAATCCATAGTAATCCCATAAAATAATGCAGTTAAAACAATTCAGTAGTGATATCATACACCTGCTTTACGATAAACAGATTTCATGTTATGATTATTTCAGTTGAATTTGAGATATTCTATTAATGAAAAGGGCAACTATTCAACAGTTTCTGACTGTGAAAGTATTGAACAGTTACGAAGAAAAATAAAAGGAGGATCAATGTTATGCTTACAACATGGACTCCGGCACATATGCCGGAAAAAGAGGAAATCAAAACCCGTCTGCAGACAGCAAGAAGTCAGCTCTATGATTTTCAGATGAAAATCAAGGAACATAAGATCCCGGTAATCGTACTCTTTGAAGGCTGGGGATCTTCCGGCAAGGGAAGTACGATCGGAAAAGTCATTAAGAATATTGATCCACGTTTCTTTAAGGTTGCCACTATGTCAGCTCCCACAGCAGAAGAACTGAGATATCCATTTCTGTATCGCTATTTTAAACAGATTCCAGAAGCCGGAAAATTTACATTTCTGGATTCCGGCTGGATGGAGCAGACTTGTAAAGACTGTCTGTCGGGCGAGATTGAAGGCGAAGGTTATACACAGCGGATTGACAGCATCCGTCGTTTTGAGCGGCAGCTTACAGATAATGGTTATCTGGTGCTGAAATTCTTTATGCAGATTGACAGGGATGAACAGAAGCGGCGTGAAAAATTACTTCTGGATCATAAAGACACCAGATGGCGTGTGTCAGACTTTGATAAATGGCAGAATGAACATTACAAAAAATGTGCAAAAATATTTTCTCAGTATCTGTCTGACACGAATGTTTCCTCTGCACCATGGTACATCATAGATGCCAGTGACAGAAAATGGGCGGAACTTCAGGTGCTGGAGACTATGGTAAGCAATATTGAAGTTGCCATGCAGAATCAGGCACATTCCGTTCCGATTTTGCAGAATGTATTCCCTCTGGAGCAGATTCCCCGTCTGTCGGATATTGATCTGAGAGATAAAACAATGGATGACGAGGAGTACAGGGGAGAACTGAAACAGCTCCAGAGTAAACTGGGGGAACTCCATAATAAACTGTACAGGAGACGTATTCCTGTGATCATCACGTATGAAGGCTGGGATGCGGCAGGCAAAGGAGGTAACATCAAACGTATTACAGAAGCCCTGGATCCCCGGGGCTATGAAGTACATCCAATCGCAAGTCCGGAACCGCATGAGAAGGCCAGACATTATTTATGGCGTTTCTGGACAAGACTTCCGAAAAATGGGCATATCGCTATTTTTGACAGAACCTGGTATGGCAGAGTTATGGTAGAACGTCTGGAGGGATTTTGCAGTGAAAATGACTGGAAACGTGCCTACAACGAAATGAATGAGTTTGAGAAAGAACTTAAAGACTGGGGTGCAGTCATTATTAAATTCTGGGTACAGATCGATAAGGATACACAGCTGGAGCGTTTTCAGGAGAGACAGAATAATCCGGAGAAACAATGGAAGATCACAGATGAGGACTGGAGAAACAGAGAGAAATGGGATGCCTATGAAGTGGCTGTCAATGAGATGCTTCAGAAGACAAATACTTCCTTTGCGCCATGGCATGTACTGGAATCTGTTGACAAGAAATATGCCCGTATCAAAGCACTCAGAATTGTGATCTCTGAAATAGAAAAAGCATTAAAAGAAAATTAAATTTTGCGGGAAATGTGTAAATGAATGATAAGATAACAGTCTGCCTGGGTAAGGGCGGGCAAAGAGAAATGGCAGAATCTTTTGCCAGAAAGAACAATGTTCCGATTATGGACAAACCGGGAGAACATCTGACAGTAATGTTTGACTCCCGGGGCGTATCACTTACCGGTTATGGCCTGACATATCAGGGAGATTTTGAAGGAATGCTGCACAGAGTCACAAACGGAAGACTTTCCCATGAAATGCTGGTACGTGCGGTCAAAACAGAGGGAGAATATCTGAAAGCAATTGATGCCACTGCAGGTATGGGGGAGGATGGTTTCCTTCTTGCAGCATATGGCTATGAGGTGACATTATATGAACAGAATCCGGTGATCGCCGCACTTTTGAAGGATGCGCTCCGGCGTGCCAGAAAGCATCCCGTATTAAAAGACATTGCTTCCAGAATGAAACTGGTAGAGGGTGACAGTGTGTCATGTATGGAGAAACTTATGGATCCGGTAGATGTGATCTATCTTGATCCCATGTTCCCGAAGAGACAGAAATCCGGTCTGATAAATAAAAAACTTCAGCTGATCCAGAAACTTGAACCTCCATGTTCTGAGGAAAAAGATCTTTTTGATGCAGCTATCAAAGCCGGACCTTCCAGAATTATCGTAAAACGTCCTCTTAAGAGCGTCTGTCTTGATGGAAGAGAGCCTTCTTATATATTAAAAGGAAAAGCAATACGATATGACTGTTATGTGATGTAGAAGGTTTATCAGCACATTGCAGCAGCCCTTTATTTTTGAGGGCTGCTGCAATGTATTTTTTTCCATTCCCGGATAAATTCCATTTGTTCCTGATCGGAGATTTCCTGGGAGGCAGCGTCATTTCCGGCAGCTACACAGCAGAGCAGGACGAAGGTCTGAAAGAGTAAAAATACCAGTATCAATAATAATGCAGTCATAATTTGTCTCCTTAATATTATGCAGATGGTTACAGTTATTTTATGAAATTGCTATAAGGATATTTTTCGGGATTTCTGTAACAGATTCTGTATATGCCTGTTGTTTTGCATATCAGAAGTATCTGCATATCATGGAAGCTTTATACATTTTATTTACAGAAAAACGGAGATATGACAGGAGAAACTGTCGGACACGAAAATATAATCTTCCGAATAATTTAAAGTAAGACGCAGATGTTCATTGTCTTTGCAGCGACCTGATGAACAGTTGCGGTAAGATTTCATTATCCAGATGATTCGGAGGATTTTTTATGAAGAATTCAGATGATTCCGGATATACAGGAAAGCACGTGGGTGTGTGTGTTCTGGATACCGGGATTTTTCCTCATATAGATTTTACAGGGAGAATACTTGCGTTTCAAGATTTCATCGGACATCGTATCAGACCTTATGATGATAATTCTCATGGAACCCATGTATGTGGGATCATTGGCGGTGACGGAAGGGCTTCGGAAGGACGGATCAGAGGAATTGCCCCCGGGTGTAGCCTGATAGTTCTGAAGGTGCTCGACAGAACGGGAAATGGCAGGAAAGAAGATGTTTTACAGGCTTTTCGCTGGATCCTGGAGAATAAGAGATATTATGGGATACGTGTAGTGAATATCTCGGTGGGAACAACCTGTAGGAGAGCAGAAGATCACAGAGTTCTGATCGCAGGTGTGGAACAACTTTGGGATGCAGGTCTGGTGGTAGTGGCTGCGGCAGGAAATCAGGGACCGAAGGCAGGAAGTGTGACAGCACCGGGAAGCAGCCGGAAGATTATCACAGTAGGCTCCAGCGATCTGCTTACAGGACGGACTGCCATATCAGGCAGGGGACCTACATTTGAGTGTGTTTGTAAACCGGATCTGGTTGCACCCGGGAATCATGTTCTTGCCTGTGCACCGGGAGCAGATAACGGATATGGAGTGAAGAGTGGTACTTCTATGTCTACACCTCTGGTTGCAGGGGCAGCAGCATTGATGCTTGAGAAGAATCCGGAGCTGACTAATGTTCAGATCAAGATGAAATTGAAAGAAAGTGCCAGGGATATGGGATTGCCAAAGAATCAGCAGGGATGGGGAGAACTGGATCTGGAACGCTTTATGGAACTGTGATCAGTAATCTTTTATTTCACAAAATTATTGCTTTAGTGTATAAAAGCATTGACGAACGGTCTGTTTTCGGCTATCATGATAGTTAACTGGATGAGAGCCAAAGAGGAGGATTAACATGAAAAAAATTCAGATGCAGACACCACTTGTGGAGATGGATGGAGATGAGATGACCAGAATTCTCTGGAAAATTATCAAAGATGAACTTCTTCTTCCGTATATTGATTTGAACACTGAGTATTATGACCTTGGTCTGGAATACAGAAATGAAACGGATGATCAGGTAACTGTTGATGCAGCAGAGGCTACAAAGAAGTACGGCGTAGCAGTGAAATGTGCAACTATCACTCCTAATAAGGCAAGAATGGAAGAGTATACCTTAAAGAAAATGTACAAGAGTCCTAACGGAACGATTCGTGCAATTCTCGACGGAACTGTTTTTCGTGCCCCAATCGTAGTGAAGGGTATTGAACCATGTGTTAAGAACTGGAAGAAACCGATCACCATCGCACGTCATGCCTATGGTGATGTGTATAAGAACACAGAGATGTATATTGACGGCCCCGGAGATGCTTATCTGGTATTTGAAGGTGCAGACGGACAGCAGAGAAAAGAGCTGATCCATCATTATGAGGGACCGGGTGTGCTTCAGGGTATGCACAATCTGGATGATTCTATCACAAGTTTTGCAAGATGCTGTTTTAATTATGCACTGGATACAAAACAGAACCTGTGGCTTGGCGGCAAGGATACGATCTCCAAGATTTATGACGGACGTTTTAAGGAAATCTTTGCAACTATTTATGAAGATGAGTTTAAGGAGAAATTCGAGGCAGCAGGCATTGAATATTTCTACAGCCTGATCGATGATATCGTAGCTCGTGTCATGAAGGCTGAAGGCGGATTTATCTGGGCCTGCAAGAACTATGATGGAGATGTTATGAGCGATATGGTTTCTTCAGCATTTGGTTCTCTGGCTATGATGACATCTGTACTGGTATCTCCACAGGGATATTACGAATATGAAGCTGCTCATGGAACTGTACAGAGACATTATTATCGCTATCTGAAAGGTGAGGAGACATCTACTAACTCTGTAGCAACTATTTTTGCATGGACCGGAGCTCTGAGAAAAAGAGGTGAGCTGGACGGCAATAAAGAATTGATGGAATTTGCTGATAAACTGGAGAAGGCGACTCTGGAGACGATTGAAAGCGGTAAGATGACAAAAGACCTTGCGCTGATCACTTCTCTTGAGGATGTGACAGTACTGAACAGCAAAGATTTCATCCTTGCCATCAGAGAGAGATTGGATGAAATTTTATAATGTCAGAAATTATCCGGTAATGTTTCTATAACATTATAAAGTTCTCCGGGCAGGATTACACTGCAGCGGAGAAACCTGTAAAAAGTTATAAACTGCTAAAATGGGAAGAACCTGCATTATGCAAGTTCTTCCCATTTTTCATATAATCCTTCTAATTCTTCGGTAATGGCGGCTTTCTCTTTGCTGAGTTTCGCACATTCTGCCACATTTGTGCAGATATCCGGGAGAATCATGGTCTCGTCGATCTCTTTATCTCTGGTCTCAAGTTCTTCAATGCGGGCTTCTACTTTTTTTAGTTCATTCTCTCGTTTTCGCTGGCGGGCCTGTTCTTCTTTCTGCTGCTGCCAGGAAAGCTTGTTATCAGAAGCCTGCTTTGCTTCTGTCACAGCCTGAGCGGCAGCCGGAGCATATTTTTCCGTCAGCTCTTCTTTTTTCTCCAGATAATAGTCGTAATCTCCGATATAATTTACAATTGCCTGATTGGTCAGATCCAGGATCCGGGTAGCTGTCTGGTTGATGAAGTAACGGTCGTGGGAAACATAGAATACTGTTCCTGTGTAACTGTTCAATGCCTCTTCAAGAATCTCTTTTGAAGCGATATCCAGATGGTTGGTGGGCTCATCGAGGATCAGAAAGTTTGCTTCGGACAGCATCAGCTTGGCGAGGGAAACACGACCTCTTTCTCCGCCGGACAGAGCGGAGATCAGTTTGAATACATCATCCCCTGTGAAAAGGAATGCTGCCAGCATATTTCGAATTTCTGTTTCCGTAAGTGTGGGATAAGCATCTGAGATTTCCTCAAAAATAGTTTTTTCCATATGAAGAACATGGTGTTCCTGGTCATAGTAGCCAATCTGTACCTTGGAACCAAGAGTAAATCTGCCGCTGTCTGCATCGATCAGCCCATTGATGATCTTTAACATGGTGGTTTTGCCTGTGCCGTTATTGCCAATCAGGGCTACACGTTCTCCACGTTTGATCTCAAAGGAGATGTCACTGAAAAGTGTCTGTCCGGGAAAAGATTTGGAAAGACTTTCCACAGTAAGGACATCATTTCCGCTGACAAATCTTGGTTCCAGGGAAATGCGCATCTGATTCTGAATCTCCTGTGGTTTATCAATGCGCTGGACTTTATCCAGCATTTTTTCGCGGCTTTCCGCACGTTTGATAGATTTCTCGCGGTTAAAGGATTTCAGCTTGGCAATGACTGCTTCCTGATGTTTGATATCCCGCTGCTGGTTCAGGTAGGCTTTGTACTGGGCGTCACGCAGCTGGGCTTTTTTCAGGGCATAGGCAGAATAGTTGCCACTGTACATACGCATATTTCCTGCTTCGATTTCCACAACTTTTGTTACGACTTTGTCAAGAAAGTAACGGTCGTGGGATACGATAAATACAGCACCCGGGTAATTCAGAAGATAGGTTTCCAGCCAGGAAATACTCTCCATATCCAGATGGTTGGTAGGCTCATCCAGAAGAAGAATGTCAGGGCTGGCAAGAAGCAGTTTACCCAGAGCTACGCGGGTTTTCTGGCCGCCTGAAAGAGTTTCTATCTGGCGTTCGAAATCTTCTTCTGTGAAACCAAGACCTTTTAATACACCCATGATCTCACTTTTGTAAGCGTAACCATTTTCCAGTTCAAACTGGTGACTCAGTCTTGTGTAAGTATTCATCAGGCTGTCCAGAGCATCTCCGGTGGTGGTTTTCATTTCCTGTTCCAGAGAGCGCAGACGGTTCTCCATATCAATAATGTGCTGTTTGGTGGAAATTAGTTCTTCGTAAATGGTATGATGGCCATGAATGTCCTGATACTGGGCAAGGTAGCCGATATTTTTATCTTTGGCAAGTACCACGTTTCCTGAATCCGGGGAGAGCTCATGCATAATGATTCGCAGCAGAGTCGTCTTGCCTGCACCGTTATTGCCGATGAGAGCTGCCTTTTCGCGGTCTTCTATATGGAAACTGGCATCCTTGAGAATGATTTTTTCGCCAAAGGATTTACAGATATTCTGACATGATAAAATCATAGGAATTCCTCCGTTTGTAATTTGTCCGCGTACTATTATAATCGAAAATGCCTGTTTTTGAAAGCATTTTAAGAGATTTTGTCCAGGGAAAAGAAAGCACCGGATGGATGCATGGAAGAAAATATGATATTCCGGGGAATTTTTCAGAATGAAATTGATAAAAAAATACAGAAATATTTGGTCAAAAAGTACAAATTTAATTTGACAATAAAATAACATCTGGGTATAATTGACATAGATAAGCTAAGGAGGGAAAATTTGTGGAAGCTAAGGAAATTTCGAAAGCGGTAATCAAGCGTCTGCCGCGGTACTACCGCTACCTCGGTGAATTGATGGAGGAGAATGTAGAGCGTATATCTTCAAATGATCTTAGCAAGAAGATGCATGTGACGGCTTCCCAGATTCGTCAGGACTTAAATAATTTCGGTGGTTTTGGTCAGCAGGGTTACGGCTATAATGTACGCTATTTGTATACAGAAATCGGTAAGATCCTTGGGCTAGATACTGTACATCCGATGATTATTCTGGGTGCCGGTAATCTGGGACAGGCATTGGCCAATTATGTGGATTTTGAAAAGCGCGGATTTAAGCTGGTTGGTATTTTTGACGTCAATCCTGTACTTGAGGGGATTGCAGTTCGTGGAATTGAGATTCAGATGTTGAGCGATCTTCCTTTGTTTCTGAAGGAGAATGAGGTTGAGATCGCGATCCTGACTCTTCCTAAAAATAAAGCCAAAGAGATGGCAAAGATTTTAATTGATAATGGAATTAAGGCAATCTGGAATTTTGCACATATTGATCTGGATGCCCCGGAGGATGTAATGGTAGAGAACGTACATCTTTCAGAGAGTCTTATGACTTTGTCCTATAACCTGAGTGAGTACAGAAAGGAACATGAAGGGATGTAAGGGATAACTGTGAAACACAAGGCTGTGGTCATCTGATCACAGCTTTTCTCTTGTATGTAAATGTGTTATTGTAAACAGGAGGTGAACAGATGAGAGAGATTGTAACTGCTGTTGAGATGAAAGAACTGGATCATAATACGATTCAGAAAGCCGGGATATCGTCTCCGGTACTTATGGAGAGGGCGGCATTAAAGACGGTTGAGGAGATTGTACAGAGATTAAAGAATAAAGAAAAAGAGAAAATCCTTGTGGTCTGCGGAACCGGCAACAATGGCGGAGACGGATTGGCGATTGCCAGACTGCTTCAGTTGAGAGGAGTCAGAACCTGGTATTATATTGCGGGTAAGGAAGAGAAAATGACTGCTGAAACTGCCGGACAGCTTAAAACAGCAGAATATTATCAGGTGCCCCGGGTGCATAACCTGGATCCGGATGAATATACTACTATAGTAGATGCCATCTTTGGGGTTGGACTGAGCAGACCTGTAGAGGGAAAATATGCAGAGCTTATCAGTACAATGAACCGGGCATCTGCGTATAAAGTAGCTGTGGATATTCCATCCGGGATTGACTCAGATACCGGATTTGAGAAGGGGATTGCATTCCGGGCAGATCTTACGGTTACCTTTGCTTTTCGCAAAAGAGGGCTGTGTTTTTATCCCGGACGCATGTATGGCGGTGAGATCGTTGTTACGGATATCGGAATCTATTCCATACCCGGAAAGAAAATCTGTATGCATCATCTGGAACGTGAAGATTTGAAAATGCTTCCGGAGAGAGTTCCCTATGGAAATAAAGGAACCTTCGGCAAGGTTCTTCTTATAGCTGGCAGCGAAGGAATGTGCGGAGCTGCATATCTGAGTGCAGCAGCTGCTCTGAAAAGCTCTGCGGGAATGGTGAGAATTCAGACCGTGGAGGCCAACAGGATTCCGTTGCAGACACTGTTGCCGGAAGCCATGATCACCTGTGATTTTGATGAGAAAAAAAACCAGGCAATGCTTGACTGGTGTGATGTGCTTGTGATAGGACCGGGTCTTGGAACCGGAGCGCAGAGCAGGGAAAGAGCTCAGTGGTTCCTGGCGAAGGCAGCTGAGTGTAAAAAAACAGTAATTCTGGATGCAGATGGCCTGAATCTTCTGTCAGTCCATGACAACTGGAAGCGTTTTATCGGGGAACATGTGATCCTGACACCTCATATTGGTGAGATGAGTCGTCTGTGCGGAAAAGAAATCGGTAAGATCCAGGATTGTCTGGCACAGACTGCAGCTGATTATGCAAAGGAGTCTGGAGCGGTTTGCGTTCTGAAGGATGCCTGTACTGTGGTGGCAGATGCTTTTGGAGATATGTATTTGAACATTTCGGGTAATGCAGGAATGGCTACAGCGGGAAGTGGAGATGTGTTAAGTGGTGTGCTTGCCGGTATACAGTGTATGTACCTGGCAGCAGAAAAGAAATTTTCTCCTGTTATTCTGGCTGCACTTGGTGTATATGTGCATGGGCTGGCAGGTGATCTGGCTGCTGAAACAGTAGGGCAGCGAGGGATGACCGCAGGAGATATCATCTGTTTTCTGCCGGAAATACTAAGATAGAATATTCATTTTGAGGCAGTAAATCTGTGAAACAATTTGCAGATATTAACATGAAAAAATAACAGAGGAAAATTATTATGAAGAAAGATAGCAGAGTAAAAGCAGTCATTTCACTGGATGCAGTAGAACATAATTTCCGGGAAATGAGAAAAAATATTGCAGAAGAGACAAAGATGATCGCAGTCATAAAGGCTGACGCTTATGGACATGGCGCGGTGCCGGTTGCACATCTCATTGAGGATTATGATTATATCTGGGGATTTGCGGCTGCAACTGCGGAAGAAGCGATTCATCTGCGAGAAGCCGGGATTACAAAACCAATCCTGATCCTTGGAATTGTTTTTGATGAATATTTTCCGGAACTTGTCCGTTATGAGATCCGTCCTGCAGTGTGCGAATATGAGGAGGCAAGGAAACTTTCAGACGAAGCGGTTCTGCAGAAAAAAACTGTACATATTCATATTGCTCTGGACACAGGAATGACCAGGATCGGTTTTGCGGATGCACAGGAAAATGTAGAGGAAATTAAAAAAATTTCAGAACTTCCAAATCTTAAGATTGAGGGTATGTTTACTCATTTTGCAAGAGCAGATGAGTATGACAGAAGTCCGGCTATGGTACAATTGGAGCGGTATCTGGATTTTTCAAGGCGCGTAGAAGAGGCAGGAGTGGAAATTCCTCTGCATCACTGTTCTAACAGTGCGGGCATCATACGTATGCCGGAAGCAAATCTGAATATTGTCCGCGCCGGAATCACAATTTATGGAATTTATCCTTCTTCTGAGGTGGAGAGAGATATTGTAAAGCTTGAGCCGGTTATGGAACTTAAGAGTCATGTGACTTATGTGAAGGACGTTCCTGCCGGAGCAGCGATCAGCTACGGCGGTACTTATGTGGCTGACAGGAAGCTTCGTGTGGCAACTGTTCCGGTGGGCTATGCAGACGGCTATTCCAGGCAGCTTTCCAATAAAGGCTGGGTTCTGATACATGGACAAAAGGCTCCGATCCTTGGCAGAGTCTGTATGGACCAGTTTATGGTAGATGTGACTGAGATTGGTGATGTGAAGAAGGGCGATGAGGTAACACTGATCGGCAGAGACGGGGATGAGTTTATCGGTATTGAGGAGATTGGTGATCTCTGTGGCAGATTTTCCTATGAGTTTGCCTGTGATATCAGCCCGCGTGTGCCGAGAGTCTATATTAAAAACGGGAAAGAAATATAATGTTACTGTTTGCTGAATAGAGACGAAGTGAGCGATAACTGATTTTTATATACCACGCATGTATACACAAGAAAAAGGTGGAAATACTTTATCTTAACCGGACAGGAAATATCCGGCTGATAACAAGGTTTCTTCTTATGGCAATGTTGTAAATTGAAACCGGAAAGAATCGGAGTGTGAATTGTGTGGTAATTAAAAGAGGGGATATATTTTATGCTGATCTTCGCCCTGTAGTGGGGAGTGAACAGGGTGGAATCCGGCCGGTTCTGATCATTCAGAATAACGTAGGTAACCGGCACAGCCCTACAGTGATCTGTGCTGCTATTACATCAAAAATGAACAAGGCTAAGCTTCCTACACATATTGAGATCAATGCGGAACTCTATGGGATTGAAAAAGATTCTGTGATTTTGCTGGAACAGCTTCGTACTATAGATAAAAGAAGATTAAAAGATAAAGTCTGTCATCTGGATGATGCGATGCTGGATAAGGTGAATCATGCACTTGAGATCAGCCTGGAGCTTACGTTCTGATTTTACTTTTTAAGGGATATATCATCTGATCCGGTATTGCGATTTTTTGGCTTGCATGTCTCGGATAGTAGTGCGTGAACAATAAATGAACAGTAATTTTTGGTATCTCTGTCCGGTCAGTATCTTGACGATTAATGGAGAAAGTGATATATTTTACCAGTAATTACGCATATTCAATAAGGAGGAGACTGAATAATATAATGGAAGATGGCAGTAGTATGCCCCTCTGGGGCTTATTTGTTTTACTGTTACTGTTGTGGCTGAATGGAATCTTTTACGGGTTTGCCGCAGCGCTGAGAAACATAAGTGAGAATGATACACAGAAGAAAGCAGAGGAAGGCGATAAAAAAGCACAGATGCTGATGACTCTGATCGACAAACCGGCGCAGTTTGTCAATGCAATTCCGCTGATCGTAATGGCATGTGGTATTTGTTTTGGTACTTTTCTGGTCCCATATGCTGTGGATGCATTTTATCCATACATAAAGCATGTACCTGCACTGATCCTGGTAATGGCATTGTGCGTGATTTTTCTTGCTGCAATCGGTATTCTGGCTTTTCGGCGGGTTGGTACTTATCATCCTGAAGCTTATGCATATAAGTATCTGAACCTGGTACATTTCTGGCTGAATCTGTTAAAGCCTTTGACTGTATCTGTCACCTGGATCGCCAGACTGGCAGCAGTGCCTTTTGGTGTGGAGATAAACCGTACAGAAAAGTCTGTCACAGAAGAGGAAATCATTTCCATTGTAGATGAAGCTCATGAACAGGGCGTCATTCAGGAGAATGAGGCGGAAATGATCCAGAATATCATATCTTTTAATGAGACAGAAGCCCATGATATCATGACTCACAGAAAGAATGTGGTGGCCTTTGACGAGGAGATATTGCTCAAGAACATGATTGACACTATGCTGGAAGAGGGGAATTCCCGTTATCCGGTATATGAGGAGAATATTGACAATATCAAAGGAATTGTCCATTATAAAGATGCGCTTAAGTTTATGACACAGAATCCCTGGGCGAAGTTCAAACCGTTGAAGGAACTGCCCGGAATTATCCGCCAGGCATCCCTGATTCCTGAAACAAGGGGGATTGGAGATCTTTTTCATACTATGCAGGCCAGAAAGATTCATATGGCAATTGTTGTGGATGAATATGGCCAGACAGCCGGGATCGTTACCATGGAGGATATTCTGGAGGAGATTGTCGGAGATATTCTGGATGAATATGATGAGGATGAAATTACGATCCGCGCACAGAAAGATAATAGTCTGATCATTGACGGGCTTGCTTATCTGGAGGATGTGGAAGAAGAGTTGGATGCAGATTTTGGGGATACAGAGTTTGAAACACTGAACGGTTATCTGACCAATATTCTGGGACATATTCCTACAGATAAGGATGTTGATACAAGCATAAAAGCGATTGGATACTGTTTTACGATCTTGTCTATTGGTAATAAAACCATTGGCAAGGTTAAGGTGGAGCGGGATAATAATGTTGCTGTATAAACAGCAGCAGATAAAAATAATTAACAAAAGGAGAAAGAAAGATGTCAGGACATTCAAAATTTGCAAACATTAAGCATAAGAAAGAGAAAAACGATGCAAAAAAAGGTAAGATTTTTACAGTAATCGGACGTGAGCTGGTTATGGCTGTCAAAGCAGGCGGTCCGGATCCAAATAACAACAGCAAACTTCGTGATGTAATTGCCAAAGCGAAAGCAAACAACATGCCAAACGATACAATCGAACGTGGTATCAAAAAAGCAGCAGGTGCTGATTCCGCAGACAACTACGAGAAAGCTGTATATGAAGGATATGGTCCGAACGGTGTTGCTATCATTGTTGAGACTCTGACAGACAACAAGAACCGTACAGCAGGTAATGTACGTAATGCATTTACAAAGGGTAACGGAAGCATCGGAACTCAGGGATGTGTATCCTATATGTTTGATCAGAAAGGTCAGATCATTATTGACAAAGAAGAGTGTGAGATGGATGCAGACGAGATTATGATGCTTGCTCTGGATGCCGGTGCTGAGGACTTCAGCGAGGAAGAGGACAGTTATGAGATTCTCACTGCTCCGGATGATTTCAGTGCAGTTCGCGAAGCTCTGGAAAAAGCAGGTCTGCCTATTGCAGAAGCACAGGTTGCCATGATTCCTCAGACTTATGTGGAGCTTACAGATGAGCAGGCACTCAAGGATCTTCAGAGAACTCTGGATCTTCTGGATGATGACGATGATGTCACAGATTACTGGACAAACTGGGATGAGCAGTAAAATACCGCAGGTATATTGAGACTGCCTGTTTTGGGTTATTGCTGTCGGACATGTATAGTTTATAAAAGAAACACACATAATACCTCCATAGAGAAAATGGAGGTATTTTTATGTCTGAAAACAGATATGGAGAAAAAAGAGAAGAGTCTGAAACAGGGATGAAGCTGCAAAACTGTGAGACACAGGAGTCAGAAAATAAAGTTCAGGAAAGTACCAATGAGCAGATCAAAGATATGGGACAGGTGGTTTTAAACAGCAATTCCCGAAAACACAAGGTAGAGCTTCTGACCATCATTGGTGAGGTGGAAGGTCATGAGTCTGCACCCTCCCATTCCAAAACTACAAAATATGAGCATGTACTTCCAAAGCTTGCCATCATTGAGGATGATGAAGAAATAGAAGGCTTGCTGATCCTTTTAAACACAGTGGGAGGAGATGTGGAGGCTGGGCTTGCCATTGCAGAGATGATTGCCTCATTAAGTATACCAACAGTGTCACTGGTTCTGGGCGGCGGACATTCTATCGGAGTTCCGATGGCCGTATCTGCGGACTATTCTTTCGCAGTACCAAGTGCTACGATGGTGATCCATCCGGTACGTTCCAATGGTATGTTTATCGGAGTGGCTCAGACTTACCGGAATATGGAGAAAATTCAGGACCGTATCACTACATTTATTTCCGAACACTCCAGAGCATCTCAGAAACGTCTGGAAGAGCTGATGCTTGATACTTCTCAGCTGGTAAAAGATGTAGGAACCATGCTGGAAGGAAAAGAGGCAGTAAAAGAAGGGCTGATCGATGAGGTTGGCGGTATTAAGGAAGCGTTGGCAAAATTATATGAAATGATAGAAAAAGAGTGTTGAAAGTGAAAAAATGTTACGGTTCACATACCACTATCCCGCGAGGTGTTTTGGCATGAATATGCCAAAATCCCGAGACATACAAGCCAAAATTCCATTGCCGCAGGCAATCTGGAATGAATTTTGGCTACGTTACTGAGAACGGAGTGAGCAGTAACAAAAAAATCTTATATATGCTACAAATCAACCCTTGCCATATGTCAGATTTTGGCGTATTATTAATAGAGGTTTATTATTTGCGAGGAGGAAAACCATGTATAAGATTTTAAAAGCTGAAACACTGGCAGCTAAGATCCATCTTATGGTTGTACACGCACCGCGTGTTGCAAGCCATTGTCAGCCAGGACAATTTATTATCGTTAAGTTAGATGAGAAGGGTGAGAGAATCCCTCTTACTATCTGTGATTATGATCGTGAAGAGGGTACGGTCACAATCGTATTCCAGGAGATTGGTGTATCTACCATCAAGATGGCAGAATTAAAAGCAGGAGATGCATTCCGCGATTTCGTAGGACCTCTTGGATGTCCTTCTGAATTTGTTGAGGAAGATATCGAAGAATTAAAGAAAAAGAAAATGGTATTTGTTGCCGGCGGTGTTGGTACAGCCCCTGTTTACCCACAGGTAAAATGGCTCCATGAACATGGAATCACAGCAGATGTTATTCTTGGTGCAAAAACTAAGGATATGGTTATCCTTGAGAAAGAACTGGGAGAAGTTTCTAATCTTTATGTTACTACAGATGACGGTTCCTATGGCCGTGCAGGTATGGTTACTAAGACTCTTGAGGATCTGGTAACAAACGAAGGCAAACATTACGATGTCTGTGTAGCAATCGGACCGATGATCATGATGAAATTTGTCTGTCTTCTTACCAAGAAGCTTGGCATTCATACAATTGTCAGCATGAACCCGATCATGGTTGACGGAACAGGTATGTGTGGCGCATGCCGTCTTCAGGTTGGCGATGAGATTAAGTTTGCATGTGTAGACGGACCTGAGTTTGACGGTCATCTGGTAGACTTTGATCAGGCAATGAAGCGTCAGATAATGTACAAGACAGAGGAAGGTCGTGCAAAGCTTCGTTTTGAAGAGGGAGAGACCCATCACGGCGGATGTGGCCAGTGCCACTAATGTTTTGTGCATCAGGAACAGTGAATGTGCTGTTTCAGGCATATACATCAATAGGAACAATGAAAATCGCATGCAGAAATGAGGATAGATATGGAAGTAGATGTTATGAAGAGAATTCCTGTCAGAGAGCAGGATCCAAAGGTACGTGCTACAAACTTCGATGAGGTTTGTCTGGGATACAACAAAGAAGAAGCAATGGCAGAGGCAACACGCTGCCTGCAGTGTAAGAATCCACGCTGCGTTCAGGGATGTCCGGTTAATATTGACATTCCGGGATTCATCAAAGAAGTTGGAGAGGATAATGTTGCCGGTGCTTACAAGGTGATCAGCAAATATTCCGCCCTCCCTGCTGTCTGTGGTCGTGTATGTCCACAGGAGAGCCAGTGTGAGTCTAAGTGTGTACGCGGCATCAAGGGTGATGCCGTATCCATCGGTAAGCTGGAGCGTTATGTGGCTGATACTGCAAGAGAGCAGGGAATCAAGCCGGAAGCAGCTGTCGAGAAGAAGGGCAAGAAGGTTGCCGTGATCGGTTCCGGTCCTGCAGGACTTACCTGTGCCGGTGATCTGGCAAAGCTTGGCTATGATGTAACTATTTTTGAGGCACTGCATGAGGCAGGCGGTGTATTAATTTACGGTATTCCGGAGTTCCGTCTCCCGAAACAGAAGGTTGTTGCTGCCGAGGTGGAGAATGTAAAGTCACTCGGTGTCAAGATTGAGACGAATGTAGTAATTGGAAAATCCGTCACCATTGACGAGCTGATGGAAGAGGAAGGTTTTGAGGCAGTCTTTATCGGTTCCGGTGCAGGACTTCCAAGATTTATGGGAATTCCGGGCGAACAGGCAATGGGCGTTTTCTCTGCCAATGAGTTTTTAACCAGAAATAACCTGATGAAGGCATTCTTAGAGGATTATGACACCCCGATTCACGCAGGAAAGAAAGTGATCGTAGTCGGCGGTGGAAATGTGGCAATGGATGCCGCAAGAACTGCAAAGCGTCTCGGAGCGGAGGTACATATCGTATACCGCCGTGGTGAGGAGGAGCTTCCGGCAAGAAAAGAAGAAGTGCATCATGCAAAAGAAGAGGGCATTATCTTTGACTTATTGCAGAATCCGGTAGAACTGCTCGTGGATGAGAACGGCTGTGGCAAGGGTGCCAAGATTATCAAGATGGAGCTTGGCGAGCCGGATGCGTCCGGAAGAAGAAGTCCGGTTGAGATTCCTGGCTCCGAGTACGAGATGGAGGCAGATACCGTTATCATGTCACTTGGAACCTCTCCGAACCCACTCATTTCCTCAACAACGAAGGGACTTGAGATTAACCGCAGAAAATGTATCGTGGCGGAGGAGGCAAACGGTGCAACCTCCAAGGCTGGCGTGTTTGCAGGCGGTGACGCAGTAACCGGTGCCGCAACGGTTATTCTTGCGATGGGTGCAGGAAAGGCAGCTGCAAAGGGAATTGATGAATATTTGAGCAAATAAATCGTATCATTCGATAAGAAAAGATGCAAAGGGGCAGAATCTTTAAAGGGGGTTCTGTCCTTTTGACGATTTAATAGAAAATTTTATTGTCATAACCATCGGAAATGTTATATAATGTCCACGTTGGCATAACAAAATGGAAAGAAAAGATTGGAAGATAGAATATGTGTGGATTTGCAGGATTTGTAGATAGAAATGAAAATAAACAGGCGATTTTAAAAGCGATGCTACAGACCATCGTACACCGCGGACCGGACAGCGAGGGAACATACATTGATGAGGATGCGGCACTTGGATTCAGACGATTGAGCATTATTGACCTTGCAGACGGCAGTCAGCCGTTATACAACGAGGACAGAAGCCTGGTATTGTTATTTAATGGAGAAATTTATAATTATCAGGGACTGCGCGAGGAGCTGATTGCAGACGGTCACGTTTTTACGACTCATACGGACAGCGAAGTACTGATTCACGGATATGAGAAGTACGGAGAGCAGCTTTTAGACAAGTTGAGAGGAATGTTCGCATTCTGTATCTGGGATGTAAAGAAAAAGAAGCTGTTTATCGCAAGAGATTTCTTTGGAATCAAGCCGATGTATTATGCGAAAATGGGCGATACCTTTCTGTTTGGCTCAGAGACCAAGGCATTTTTGGAACATCCGGGCTTTCACAAGGAATTGAATGAGGAAATGCTTGAGCATTATCTTTCCTTCCAGTTCGTACCGGGAAGCAGCACGTTTTTCAAGGATGTCTATGCACTTCCGCCGGCACATTTCCTTACTTATGAGAATGGCAAGGTAGAGGTAAAGCGTTACTGGCAGCCGGAATTTGAATCCTTCGGCTTTATCAAATCAAAAGCCGTGCGCGAATATGCCGAGCGCCTGATCGAGCAGTACGATGTCCGCAGCGGCCAGGGTCCTGTGACCATCACCCGCAGCATGTCCGGCGGAAACCAGCAGAAAGCGATCATCGCGCGTGAGATCGACAAAGATCCTGATCTTCTCGTTGCGGTACAGCCTACCCGTGGTCTTGATGTCGGAGCCATCGAATACATTCACAGCCAGCTCGTTGCACAGCGCGACAAGGGAAAAGCCGTTCTTCTGGTTTCTCTGGAACTGGATGAGGTTATGGATGTTTCCGACCGTATTCTTGTTATGTACGAAGGAGAGCTGGTCGGCCAGCTGGATCCGAAAACCGTTTCTGTCGAAGAACTCGGTCTCTACATGGCAGGTGCAAAACGGGATCCGGTTCCCGAAGAAGTATAAAAGAGAGGTAAGAAAAGCATGAACGAAAAAACGAAAAACGCTCTTCTGTCCATTGTCGCTTCTCTTGTATGTATTGTGATCGGTCTTCTTGTGGGATTTATCATTTTATACTGCATCAACGCGGAGAACGCAGTGGATGGACACGAATCATCAAAGGCGGCTTTTACTTAAAGCCGAAAGGAATCGGAAGTGAAATCGCTCAGTCCGCTCCCCTGATTATGACCGGACTTTCGGTTGCATTTGCTTTTAAAACAGGTCTGTTCAACATCGGTGCTGCCGGACAGTACACCGTCGGTGTCTTCGGCGCCCTGTATTTTGCCATCATCCTCCACATGCCGTGGTATGTATGCCTTCTGGCTG
>ENA-OPUE01000952-OPUE01000952.1-human-gut-metagenome-genome-assembly--contig:-NODE-952-length-20040-cov-4.785439_pt1 | contig 20040 bp, 12 predicted proteins | sample MGYA00241466_ERZ501924 | MGnify/ENA primary metagenome ERZ501924 (study PRJEB25962, sample SAMEA2042223) | human gut metagenome | biome: human gut; feature: human-associated habitat; material: faeces...
AGATATTTTACTGTCATGGTATTCTGTGCTATGACCAACGGATATTTTTTCTCTCAGTCCTTTCAGAACATACTGATTAAGGTTAAGTTCTGTATGAATCGGAGCACGACCTTCTTTTGTATAACTACAAACGATTGATCGCTTCGCCATCGGTATTTTATTTTTGATGAATGCAATCGGATAGATCATCTGGTCAATTCCTGAAACATATCGAATCATTTTTGACTGTCCGAATCTTTCCTTTTCTGCTTGGGTGATAGTTCCACCCTCATGTTTTAGCATACTTCCTGTTTCTGTATTTAACCTGTTCGTCAAAACTGTCATTACTCGCCTATGGAGTTCTCTGCAATCAATACTGATACAGGTGGCAAGCTGATAGTAATTCTGTATGCCTAACACCATAGAGTTATATAGCTGAATTTCTGATAAACAACTTTTTTTCTCTCTGGGTTTTGCGATGTTTTTCGCTTGTTCCACTAGCTTTGCTCTTTCAATTTCAACCTTTTTGTCACAGATTGCCGACTGCACCACATATTTATGATGCTTCAGCCTTACCCTTATTTTGAATCCAAGAAACTCTGACCACCGTTTTCTGGTGTTCACAATCCTTGTTTTCTCAGGGGACACCCCTAATTTCACCCTCTCTCCAATCCACGCCGTAACCGCTTCTTTTGTCCTGACTGCGTCCTCTTTCGTTCTACAGAAAATCCTAAAATCATCCGCATACCGAATGATATGCATTTCTTTCATTTCTGTATTTTTCATAATCCTATAACCATGGCTTTTATCAAAAACTTTAGTTTTTCCGATTATTCTTTCTCGCCCTCTGCTTATAGCAATCGGATTTTCCTCCCATTGACTAGCTATCCACCAATCCAATTCATTTAGAACGATGTTTGCCAGTAGTGGTGAGATAATTCCTCCCTGTGGTGTACCCTTGTTGGGCAGTACCGTTGTATTATCGGGCATTTTAATTGGAGCTGTTAGTATTCGCTTGATAATAAAAATCAGCGTTTTATCATGGATACCCAGCGACCATATCTGTCTGATTAACTTGCTATGATTTACGTTATCGAAAAATCCTTTAATATCAAACTCAATAACATAATGAAGATTCATCATTTGAAGCATGGTGTAGGTTCTGTTAATGGCATGTTCAACGGATCTATTCGGACGAAATCCATAACTATTATTGCAGAACTTTGCTTCGCAGATTGGTTCCATGATCTGCTTGATACATTGCTGTATCAACCTATCCCATATGCATGGGATTCCCAGCGGACGTGTTTTTCCGTTTGGTTTCGGGATATCTTTCCGTCTTACAGGCTTTGGTCTGTAGCCGTGTTCGCTTCCCGTAACAATAAATCTCACTCTTTTTACCACATCATCAGGAGTTTGACTCCCAATATCTGTGATGTTCTTTTTGTCTGTTCCTGCCGTGTAGCTGCCTTTGTTCGCTTTGATGTTTCGGTACGCAAGTAAAATGTTATCCCTGCTCAGTATCAAATCCATAAGATTCTCAAATACTTCACCGTTCTGACTTTTTTGATATAGTTCATCAAAAGTACCTTGCATTCCGTAGTACTCCGCATGACGCAGGTCATCTACACATAATGTTTTACTTTTCTTTGGCATAAGGCATCACCTCCTCTCGAAAGTGACCCTTTTGGTCTTACTCGTAATCCTTATCATTAGACTGAATAATGCCTGTTTATTTCAACCGACTTGTGACCATTCCTCCGAGTTCCTCTTTTTCGCAGAACTCATCATAAGTTCGATCACGGCTTTTCAGCACCAGTTCACCTGCTTATTTTCTTCGTCAGGCTATCCTCTAATGGAATCTGGTGCCTTTCCACGTTCCGATAATCCTATCTGTACATATATCCTTAGATCTCTGCTATAGTCCTGTCAGCTTGGATGTGCCTGTAACACAACATGGTCGTTCGTAGGGCGAATTTCTACTGAACCACACTGACTGCGCTTTAACGCACCCATACATTTCTATATGGTCTTCTTTTAGAACCGTACATTCGCAGTTTTCGTCAGTTTACTCGCCAAAGTAAACATTCTAATCATAGATATTTTATAGATCCTAGACCTATAGGTAGCGCACCCCACCTCTGGGGCGTTTTCGAGAATCTTTTGGCAGATTCCTACGACTACTCTCGGTCGTTGTCACGGAGCTTCTCACCCCAACCATTACAGCTGACGCAAGTCCGTCAAGGATAGACGTTTCAGGGCGTTACCCCATCATTCCACCTATCGGAATATTAGTTCTCCAAGTCTTTTCAGGGACTCCTTTCCAGTTCCCGATTCTATTGTTAGCTGACTTGTGCGTAACCTTTTCAGTTACGAACGTGTCGCACTTTTCCCTGCGCCCACGGCGTGTGCAAGCAGCGTATTGCCGCCGTAGAGGATGTGCGCCACCGCATTTCTTTGGTGTTCCCGAAGCTCGATTTCCGGGTTCATACTACTGAAAACGATGTGGCTTCCATCGTACTCACGGGGACGCAGGCTGTTGAATTTCTCATTGTAAAGGATGCAAAGCCGTTCTCTGCGTTCAGGGTCAGACCAGACCCAATCTTGAAAGCCCTGCTTGATAAGCTCCTGCTTTGCCTGAGCGATTGCCGTTTCCTTCTTGTTCAGAATGGCTTTCTTTTTGCCGTCTGCGTCCTCCACATAGTCAAAGATGCGGACATCCTTTAGGTTCAGTGTTTCCTCGATGATCTTATAGGCGTTGATGCGCCCCGTACCGTAGGTGCTGTATGCCTTCACATTGCTGCGGTCATAGGACTTGCCCTCAATGTTCCATTCGCCGGTATAGGCAGAGAAGTGAACCTTGATGTTCCACTGTGCGTACCTTGGTGTCCCCAAGAACTCAAACATAAACTGTTCGACAATTTCGGTCGGCAACCAAGTAGCACCGAGCCGAACGGCAATTTCGCTGGCGGTCAGGTCTTTGGGCTGCACCCGTTCCAGTGCTTCCACATTGACGGTGTAATCTTCGGGGTAAAGCTCCGCCGACTTTCGGGCGAGTGCCAACTTTTCACGGACATTGCCGGAGAGGTATTCATCCGCCATCAGGTACTTTGCCTGTGTGGAATTGCCGTACCCGTGCATCGGATTCAGAAAGATAACGCCCTTCAAGTCTGCAAAGATTTCTTCTTCGGTCTTGCCGGTCAGCTCGCACATATAATCCATATCCACACGGGCTTTTTCGCCCATAGAAACAGCAAGCGCTTCGCTGGCGGTATCTACGGAAGTGACCGGGGTGTGTGGCTTGATGGTTCGTTTGTAGAATATATCCGCCTTGCGTTCAAGCTGTCCTTCATCGCCCAAGACCTCAAGAGCCGAGAGCAGAGAAAAGGAACTGTCCTGCGAAAAGGCGGAGATGTTGGCACGGCTGTTGATAAGTCCGTACTGCTTGGAAAAGTTATCATAAAGAGCGTTTAATCGCTCCTGCTCCGCTTGAATTTCCGAGTCGGGGTAATCCTCTGTCTGCAATTCGATCAGCTTTCTGACCGAATCACGGATGCGGATCATACCCTTTATGCGGTTCTCTGCGGTAGCCGATACCTCCACCGGAGCCATACGGCTGTTTTCTCGGAAGTAGATTTTATCGTCCAGCACCGTATAGGAGAAGTTGCGAACGGTGGGATCTGCGGGAATGGAATTGTCCTCCTCTGCAAGCTCATCCTCCACCTCATATGCGGTCAGCTCACCGTGAATATTGGAAACGGCTTCGCTGAGTTGCTCGGCAAGGTCTGCCCCCTCGTAAGGGACGCAGGTGGCTTCGGGGCCGAAACGCCCCGACACCATTTTCATCTCTCCGAGTATCATTTCGGGATGCTCAACAAAGTACCTGTTCATCAGGATACCGTTTTCATCCGTGCCGAGCTGTACCCAATCCGGCTCTATATCCACAATGCGGTCACGCTTTTGCAGAATAAGAATGTCCGAAACGACCTCCGTTCCGGCGTTACCCTTAAAGGTGTTGTTCGGCAAACGGATAGCACCAAGCAGGTCGGCTCGCTGAGCAATATACTTTCGGACAGCGGAGTTTTCCTTGTCCATTGTGCCTTTGCTGGTGATGAGAGCCATTACGCCGCCCGGACGGAGCTTGTCCAAGGATTTGGCGAAGAAGTAGTCGTGGATGAGGAACTTGTGCTTGTCGTAACGCTTGTCAGGAACCTTGAAATCCCCGAAGGGGACATTCCCCACAACGGCATCAAAGAAGCTGTCGGGGAGGTTGGTTTCCTCAAAGCCCTGTGCGGCAATAGAGGACTTTTGATATAACTGCTGTGCGATACCGGCAGAAATTGCGTCCAGTTCCACACCGTAGATCTTGCTTTCCTTCATTTCTTCGGGGAGCATACCGATAAAATGCCCGATGCCGCAGGACGGTTCCAAGATGTTGCCCTCACGGAAGCCGAGCTGTTTCATCACCTTATACACGGCATTGATAACCGTTGGCGGCGTGTAGAAAGCGGTCAGAGTGCTTTCTCTTGCGGAAGCGTATTCCTCCGGCGTCAGGATGTTTTTCAGCATCCCGAACTCTGTCTGCCAAGAACCTGCTCTCTCGTCAAAGGCTTCGGGAATACCGCCCCAGCCAACATATTTAGAGAGGATGATCTGCTCGTCCGGTGTGGCGAAGCGGTTTTCTTCCTGACACCTTTTCAGAACGGTGATTGCCGCATAGTTGCGGTGGAAGCGTTCCTTCTTGTTGACCTCCTCGACCTCGTGAGAAGCAAGGTCAAAGGTATGCCGGTCTGCCATTGGGATTTCGGGATGAATATCAAAGGTCTGCACCCGACTTTTCTTCGGATGCTCCCAAACAGGGGTAAGGGGTACTTCCACCTGTGCAAGTTCTTCCTCGGAGAGATAAATAAGGTCGTCAAAGGACAGTGCTTGCAATCCTTTTTCGGTCAGTTCTTCAAGGGACGAATACTGCACACTGCGGACGACCTTGCCGTCTGCAAGAGTTTCGATGCGGAAATCCACAAGGTTGACCCTTGCCTGAATCTCGTGCCTGTCGTCCTCTGTGGTAGTGTAGGCAATACCTACATTGGTAAGGTCGGTGTAATCCGCACCGTCCTCACGCTGATACTCCTCACGGCAAAAACCATCAATGAGATGCTTCGCCTTGTCCAGAGCATTTTCCAGCAAATACGGGCTGTCGATGATCTCAAAGCCCGTGGGAGGTGGGTCAAGTCGAGTAACAAAGTCATAGGGAATCGTGTTGCCGTCCTTGTCCTTATACAGAACAATGCTCATCGGCACACCGTAGTAGTTTTCCTCCTTGATGTCCTTCTCGAAACTATAAGGGCTGGTATACTCGATGCTTTCACCGACCTTGCCGTCCGTGCCGAGATAGTCGATCCTGCCGATAGGTCTGGACTCGATGGGTGCTTCCTTCGTGGTGGAAACCACGGTGCGGGTAATGCGTTTACCGTCCTCCAAAGCGTTGACCGCTACATCGTACCCTCTGTCGGTCAGCATTGTTAGGTAGGTTTCCAAGCGGTGCTGCGGAAATCCTACCATTGGGACACGGGTGTTGTGATCGACGGCACGGGTCGTCTGCGTCAAGTCAAGAGCAGTCCCGACGACCTCTGCATCATCGGCATAGGCTTCAAAGAAGTCGCCCACCTGATAGAGCAAAAGGCTACTCGGATTGTCTGCTTTGGTTTTAAGATACGCCTGATAGAACTCCGGCAAAGCCGCATCCTTTGGCTTTTCTCTTTCTGCCACCTGTCTGATACGCTCCACAACGCTCTGCGGCAAGTCCTGCACATAGAAGGTGATCTCACCTTCGGGGGAGATGTGGGCAATGTTCTGATAGTCCCCATTGACCTCCACGGCACGGTCCCAAACGGTCAGTCCGTTGCCGAGATAGCCCATCCCGATGTCATACTCGACCTCTTTTTCTTCGGGCTGTTTTTTAGCGACCTTCAAATGGTCATTCAGCGGGTTCTCCTGCACCTTGCTGTCGAACTCAGCTCTCGTCATTTCCTTGTTGAAAAGCGGAAACTGCGTATCATAGAGCATTACACGCTCATCATCAAAGGACAGGATTTCATACTCGTTTGCACCGAGATAGACGGTGCTGCCAAGATGGTATTCATATCGCTCATTTTTCGGCTCTTCCTTTTCGGAAGGTGCGGTAGACAAGATTTCTCTGTTCCTTCGTTCCTCGGCAAGTGCTGCACGGCGTTCCTCCTGCCTTTGCAGCCACTCAGGGTACTGTGCCTTTTCCTTGGGGTTCAGGTAACGGTCGAGTTTTATCAGCTCGGCAATACGCTTCTCCACCTGACTCCATTTCAGGTCGATATGGGGTTTATCGCTTCCGATGCCTTTAGAAATACGGATACCCTTACCGTCGTGCTGTTCGTCAATTCCTGCGCCGGTGATAGCGGGATAAACGCCGCCCCAGCCGTATTCATTTTTCAGAAAGTCGGCATTTTCCTTTGCAGACAGGCTCTTTTGGAACTGCTCATAGATTCGCATTTTCCCCTCAGAGATGCCGCTGCCACGGGTGAGCACAGCGTCGATGATCTCCTGAGAAAAAGCAAAAGCAGAGGGCTTTCGTTCCTCTGCTCCTGCTGTCATCAAGCTCATCTTCCCATCAATGGACGGCAGCGGCTTCATCGTGTCCTGCAACTCTCCAAGCAGCCGCATCGCTTCAAAATGCTGGGCGATCACGCCCCAATCATAGAAGCTCTGTGCTGTGCGGGATAGATAACTGCCCTCCCAAAGCTGCAACACATTCTGATAGGTCTTGTAGCCCACACGCCGTCCATCGCTCAGAATGACCTCGGTATAGTCGTTGTTGAAAATGCGCTTGATATAAGAAATACGGGCGTTCTCATCAGCGGTAGCTTCAAAGAATGCCCGTATCTCGTCTTTGCTTGCCTTTAGGTGCGGCGTGATGCCGAGGATTTCACGAATCGTATCATCGTCGCCAAAGAACGGCAGGCTTTTATCCTCGTGGCTTCGGTCGTAGTAGTCTAAGCGAAGATTACCTCCGACATCACAATCTCCTGAACCCGGCTCCGGATACTGTTCATCTTCCGAACCCAGCTCATCATATCCGTCGCTTTCAGATTCTCCGTCACGCCCTCCGACGCTGCCATCTGCTCCGTCAGCATCTGTTCCATCTCGTTCGCTCTGCGCTCCGTGTCGTTCAGATGCTCGTTCAGGGCGCAGCTCGTCAGCAGGTTGTAGTAGCGTACCTTGTGATGCTCCTTCAGGAACTTCTTCCGCATCCGGGCGTACCTGCCCATCGACAGCTCCGGCTGCTCCGGCATTGTCAGATCGGGGAGCAGATAATCCCCCTGCCTCGTGTAAGTGATCTCGTTCATCGTCAGGACTCCTTTCGGTTTTTTCTTTGCCTACATTGTAATCGGCTTTGGTTTTCTCTGCAATTATGCGATTTTGACGGTCGAGGGCAAGAATGGTGCGGGAAATCTCCGCAAGTCCCATCTCCGCAATATCGCTGGTGGCATAGCCGAGGGCGTTCAGCGTGGCAGGGGTCGTAAAATTCACCACATCCCGAAGGTCATCGGGTTCAAAGTATTCTCCGGCTTCAATCCCCAGGCGGGTCATCGTCATATAGGCAACGCTGTTTCTCACCGCCGTTTTGAAAATGTGGGTGATTTCTTCTTCGGATACGCCGTCCAAGAAGCTGTCTTTCACGCTGTAAATCAGATCGGAGAGATAGTCGGGGATGTTGTCCTCTACGGCGTTTCTTGCCGCCGACTCGATGGCAACGGCAAGGGTTTCCTTGTCGTTCAACTCTCCGAAGGTGCTTTCCAGCGTGTCGATCACTTCTGCCGTGTATTCGTCCCGCATTTGCCAAATGGGAACTCTGCGGGAAAAGCGGCTGGGATGCGTGTCGGAAATATCGAAGTAGTGGACAAGCCGCTGGCGGCGTTGGTCGGCATCCTCAAAAACGGCAATGCCGTGTGCTCCACGGTTGACCCACCGCCCAAACTTTTGGTTCCAGTCGTCGATCTGAAGAACGGCGGTGGCGTCCGGTCGCTGTGCGTGAACCAAAAGCTGTTCATCAAAGCGCAGACGGTAGTTGTAGCAAGCAGAGCGCAGAAACGCTTCCCAGCTTGCAGGGTTTGCAACGACTGTTTTGCAGGTTCGGTTATACAGCTCCGAGATGAAGTCGTATTTTCGTGCCATAGGCGGACACCTCCTTATCGTTCATAGTCTTTTGGCTTGATGGCTTTGCCGTTCTCATCATAGCTCTTGGGTTTGGCGGCAATGGAGTCCCACCGAATCATAGAACCGGCAAGCATCGCCTGCTCCTGTGCCTTGCTGACACCCAGCTTTTCATTGAACTTGTCTTTGATTGCTTCGTTCTCCGCACGGTTCCCGTCGTTAAAACTTGTGGCGGTATAGCCCTTTTGCCAGCGGTCGATTTGAATGACTTCGCCGGTAGACGGGAGTATGGAATAGCACATCGGAGGCAAGGGCGGCTCCATAGGAGCGTAGGTACAGCCGCCTTGCTCCATACGCTCGGCAAACTCGCAAATGTGAAAGAGATTGCGTCCGACCTCTGTGTGATAATTGTCAATATAGCGGCAGGGATAGCTTTCCGTCTTACCGTCACGGTCGGTCACGACGATGCGCTCACCGTCCGGGATACGGAACAGCTCCTTATAGTGGCTGTCAATAAAGCGAATATCCCGGTTGGCTTCTTCGATGTGCTTGTCCAGCCATTCCTTTACATAGCAGAGGCAGTAGAAGTTATAGTCGCCCCTCGTTGGATTACAACGAAGCACGAACGCATATTTCTCGGTATCTGCTCGGAAGCCGAACTCAGTGGTATAAGCACCCTGCATTTCGCTTTCCTTGTTCTCACGCCCATAACGCACCATCTGAGAACGGCTTTGAAGCAGTCCGTACTCCTCGGAGCGCAGGGCGTTGATTACATCATCCAAGTCCCGCTTGAACTCATCGCTTTTCCATTGCGGTCGGGTATCAAACCAAGTGGTATAAAACTGATCGCCGCTTGAGCCGAAGTCCCCACGCAGATAACCGATATTGCCTGTCTGCCCTTGAAGCTGCGAGCTTTGAGCGTAGGTGTATTTGCGTTCGGGAACGGTCAGCGGTCGCAGTGTGAAATCTGTCATTATCTTGCGCCCCTTTCTTGCGGTGTTCGTTGTTTCGGGATGTCAAAGCCGTAAACGGCGGCGATCTCATCCCCAAGTCGCCGGGTCAGCCGGGTAATATCGGCTCGTGTGGCTTTGCCGTGATAGATTTTATCTCTCAGGTTCTCCATCTGCGTTTCGGAAACGCCGTCTTTGAACACACGGTAGAGATAGTGATTTGTGCCGTCGTGATGAGTTGCATCGGCACGAAGATCGCCGTACTTATCTACATACCATTCGGTATAGTCGGTGTCGGCATACAGGCAATCTCGGATGTTGCCGGAGGGGATGTCCTTGTAGCCCATCACTCTGCCGTCCCATCTGCCGATGTCGCCAATGACAATGATCGGCTGGGAAAGCTGAACATTCAGGTTGACTCGCTCATCGGAGAGGTAGTCGTAATTGGTTTCCTCCATCCATTCATAGAGTGCTTGCTCATCATTCGGGTCATCGTCCAGTTCATTCGCTTCAAGGAACTCCTTGTAGTCCTCTCGCCAGTCATCCACATCAAGGCTCCGGTTGCTCCAAATGATGTGGCGGTCACTCGGTCGTGTCGCTTGGCTCATCTGTTCCACCTCCCAAGTAAGAGAAAAGGCGGTTCTTTGCGACCTGCTCCTGAAGCTCGGTGATGATCGTCATATCCGGCACGGTCACATCGGGGATTTTCAGGATCGTCGGCAAGGTCAGCGCCTTCAAACCCTTTTCGGTTTTACAGCCTGCGTCAAAGAGCTTTGCCAGCACCTTCATTTTCTGCTGCAAACCCTGTTCGGCTGCGGTTTTCTTTGTTGCCATAGAAATCTGCCTCCTTATCGCTCGTGGTCTTTTCCTTGAATTGTGCGGCTGAAAGCAGCCGCTTTTTCTTTTGCCCAATCGGGCATACACTCCGGCCTTACTTCACCCAGCACATCCATACGCTCATAACGGGTATTCTTGCCGTCATAGAGATTTTTGCAAAATACGGCACTGCCACGGGCATTTGCCGAAGCACCGAAGCCGCCGGTCACAAGGAAAAGCTGTCGATCTGCTCTTTGATACTCCGGCTTGAGGATTGCCGGGTTGATGGCAATGATTTTGCCGTTGATGTCGTTCTTATAGTGGTCGGGGATGCAGTCCGCTTGGGTGATTACCGTCACGGGAATATCCAGCTTTTCAACCTCTGCCCGAAACCTCTCGGCGTCTTGCTTGATGCGCTCTGCAAAGAACAGCGCTGCATCAATGTAGTCGTCACCAACAGCACACTCGGTAAACTTTTCAAATATGTCGTTGCGCTCTCCGTAGCAGCAGAGGAAGCGTTCTCCGTTGCTATCCTGCTCATTCTCGGCAAGAATGATTTCACGGGAGCCGATATTCACGGCGCAGAGGACGGTGTAATCACCGACCTTTCTCTTTTCATTTTCCATAGCCGTTACCTCAGAGAATGCCGATGATGATAACCATACTGTCATCGTCAGGGTTTGCGCTGCGGGAATATTCAGGGAAAAGTGACTGCACACGCTGCCTTGCCCTGCGGATGGTTTCAAAGCACGGCAGTCCGTAGACTTTGTAGTTGAACGCAAGGTCACAGAGGGGCTGTTCACCGGCTCGCAAGAAGTTTGCATAGCGGTTGTAGTAGTGCATAATAAGGATCATATCGTCGAACCTTGCTCTCGGACAGTCCTTCAAGATAGAAAGCACACGGCTTTCCACAGTTTTCTGTTGATTCATTGAATCCCTCCTTCGGGTAGTAGAAAAGGGGCGGAGTTTTTGCTCCGCCCCTCGGAAGGTTTGCTCACTTCTTGTTTTTCGATCTAATCTGCAAGAAGATAAAGCCGCCGATGATAAAGGCTACCAGTACGATAGCCACGATGGTTTTAGGTTCCATTAGTTACGATCCTCCTTTTTCTTTTTCTTGAATCCGATAACGCCGCACACAGCGATGCCCACTGCGGACAGTCCTGCAAGGGCATAGAGCAGCGGCAGATTGGTGGTATCGCCGGTCTTAGGCGTATCACGCAGAACATTGTGCATCTCCACAATGGTTGTGGAGCCGAGCTTGACCGTTGCCTTCTTGTCGGCAGGCAGGACATACATCGAAGAAGCCGAGTTGCTTACCTCAGAAATGGTGTAGTCCCCGATGCGAAGCCCGTCAACGAAGATCTCACCCTTGTCGTTGGTTTCAAGGATAATGTCATAGCCATTTGCACCGGTAATGCGGAAAGCGAAGCCCTTGACCTTGCCGTCAGAGGAGGTCTTGACGATTTTCAGGTTGCCACGCATAGCATCATTGACGAAGCCGACACCTGCCTTGTTCTCCACCTCGTAGGTCTTGCCGTTGGTGTTGATCATCACTTCAAACACGCCGGTATCAAGAACAAATCCCTCCGGTACTTTGGTTTCCTTGACGAAGTAGCGACCGTGGAACAAGTCGTTCATACTGTATTCGCCCTTTTCCTTTTCGGTCAGTGTGCCGAGCAGTTCATCACCGCTGTCCAGCTTGCCGTTTGCGTTACTGTCCTTGTAGACCTCAAAGGTCGCTCCGGTCAGCTTATTGTCAGGATATTCGGAATCCACCTTGGTCAGATGGATGTTTCCACGGACATATTTGTTGACGATCTTGATCTCCACGACCTGACCGTCTGCGCCGATGGTCACGGGATAGATGGTATCGTCCAGCACAAAGCCGGCTGGCTTTTCGATTTCACGGACATACCAAGTGCCGTAAGGAATATTCTCAAAGGAAAAACTGCCATCTTCAGCAGAAGTGGCAGTCAGCAGAGCGTTTTCCTTTGCAAACTCGCCGTCATCCGTGCGGAACAGTCCAATCAGCGCACCGCCGAGAGCACTGCCGTTTTCATCGACCTTCTTACCGGAAACAGAACCGTAGATCAGATCATTTTCGATTGCCTTGCCGTCGTTAGCGGCAATCTTTACAACTGCCGTATCCTGACCGACATACCCAAAGGTTACGGGATACTTGGTATCGGACAGCATATAGTGACTGTCGGTGGCAAGCTCCTGCACATAGTAGCTTCCAAAAGGAAGGTCAGTCTTGATTTTCGCCGTTCCGTCCTCATTCAGAGAGATGATTTCAATCAGACCATCTGCGGGAATGGAAGTGCCGCTGGCAGATACGATCTCCTCGGCGGCAAACAGCCCAAAGGAAATGTTCTTCATTTCACCGTTATTGCCAATGCCGAAGCGCTCATTCTGCTCGATGGACTTTACAAGGCTGATCTCCACCTTCTGACGCTCGTTCTCGAACGAAGTCGCCGTTTCTGTTACGGCAACATTCTGACCGGCGTAGACAAGCTCGACACAGTGGGGTTCCGGGTTGAGCACCATCCCGTGGGGTGCTGTGATCTCACGCACCTCGTATTTGCCGAGATAGAGTTCACGGCTCACCGCTGTGCCGGTTTCATCGGTTGTAACGGTGTCTACGACCTCGCCCTTATGATTTCGGACAGTGCCGTCCTGCGTGATAATATCCTCTGCGGCGATGATCTCATAGACCGCACCGGGAAGTCCACGCTTTTCATACTGCGGCTGATAGATGGTAGGCAGTTCGTTTCCGCTTTCATCTACGCCGCCGATGACGGAAACGCCAAAGAACACCTCGCCGGTTTTTTCCACGGTGATGGTGCCTTTCTGTGCCATATTGGGCTTATCCACTTTTACTACCGTAACCCCGCTTTCTTCTGTGGAATTGTCCTCCGTGACATCGAAGTACACGGGCGTTTCATCGAGGACATAGCCGTAGGGAGCCTGCACCTCGACAATAGAGTACCCCTTTCCAAAGGACAGCTTTTCCGGCGTAACAAGAGAACCTTCTGCATTGGTGTAGAACACATCAATGGTGGTGGGCGTCGGGTAAGTGAAGGTCATTGTTACGGGGTTGCCATCCGGGTCATAAATCTTGAAGCCTGCACCGGCATAAGGGATGGTCTTGCCGGTTTCTGCGTCCTGCTTCACGATTTTGATGAAGCTGTTAAAGGGTGCATTGTTGATAAGGTAGCGATAAGTCGCCCCATTTTGAGAGATGAACACATCAAAGTCGGGCATCAGTTCGCTGCCTTCCCAGCCGGAAACCTGATGGACGGTGTAGATGCCGTAAGGCATATCCTTGGTCTGGGCAAAGCCGTTTTCATCACAGGTGAGATAATCACGCTCGGTGTCCTCGGCAACCTCGTAGCTGCCTGCGGATTTCAGGTACACGGCAAACTCTGCGCCGCTTTCGGGTGTTTCGATCTGCGTATCACCGTTATCGGTGTGCTTAATGATAGCGATATTACCCTTTACGACCTGCTCGGTCACATCATTTGCCGTCTGATTATGCTCCACGGTATAAAGCTGCGGCTCTGCACCGACCTTATGAACGGTGGTATCAAGCAGATAGCCCTCGGAGGGTGTGATTTCTCTCACCGTCCAGTCGTTATCGCAGATATACTCCTTGGTAACGAACTGCCCGTTTTTGTCGGTGGTGTAGGTATCCACAAGGGTTTCGCCCTTATAGATGCCGTAAACAGCACTGGCAAGAGAAGCATCACCCTGCGCCGTGCCGGTTTCAGCGTCGCTCTTGGTAACGGTCACGGAAAACTTCTTCAAAATATTGAGGAAGCTGCGGTTCGTGACCTCGTTCCAGTTGATAGGCGCAGACTGCGCTTCGGGAACAACATAGCGAACAGCAGTGTCCACTTCCTCCACGGTAAAAGGTGTGGAACCGGAGATAAGGACATCTTCAAAGGTCGCCACGCCGTTTGTGTCCGTGACGGCATACTCGTCCACGGCAATGCCGGAGAGTGAAGTGCCGTAAAGGTGGAAGGTCACACCCTCATTGAGATTGTCCTCTGAGGACTTGATGACCTGCAAATCTCCACGCTTGAGTTTGTTGTTGAAGTTTACGGTAGAAACCTGACCGGAAACTACCGTCACACGGCGGGACTCCTGCGGCTCATACTTGTCGTAATCCATCTCGGTCACGGTGTAAACGCCGGGCATCAGGTTATCGATCTGAATCTCGCCCTTGGAGTTGGTCTTGGCGGTCTGATTGACGCCGTTGCCGGTGACGGTAAAGGTGAGGTTATCCACCTTGCCGTCCTCCGAGGTCTTGACGATCTTGGCAGAGCCGTAGGATACCTTCAGATTGAGGAATGCCTGCACGGGATCCATAACAGTGGCTGCGTAAGTGACCGCATCCTGCATGGTTCCGTCAGGCCCATAGTGACCGTCGCTCCATACGACAACGCCCTTACGGATATTGTTCTTACTGGCGGAGATGGTCACAGGTTCCGCAGGCGCAGTCTTAGCGGTAATGGTCAGCGTGTCACCATTGGTCGTAAAGACAATATCGGACAGGTTGCTGCTGAAGGTATAGTTCGACACCACATGATTGCTGTCGGTCAAGGTAGCTGTGTACTGATTACCGTCCCATTTCAGCTCGACCGTCTGCGCCTTGTTGGGAGTCTTGCTCATAAAGCTGGGAATAACCGTATGACTCTGAACGCTGGCTTCGATGCTGTCGTAGTAAGCAGAGAAACGACTATACAGCGGGTGAGAGGTGCGGTACACGGATTTCACAGCATCAGCACTGCCGGGGTCAACATGGTTGAAGTTCGCGTCACGCTCTCCGACGACCGTTTCCCATACCAGCACCTGCGTAGCCATCATGTGCGCCATTTTGTCGGCATCGGATTCATTCTGCGAGCGCCAGTCGAGGGATAGATCGCCCTGATAACCATACTGCATGATTCTGCCCAGCAGTGTCTTGATGGTATCGGCATCAATCGTGCTGTTGTAATCAGATGGATAGTTCTTCCAATAATCCTCGCCGTATCTTGTATAGGCTTTCTCCAGCAGACGGGGAACACCCGGCTCGATGCAGTAGCAGGCAGGGCCATCGAAGGAACCGATGGTGTGCAGTGTAGTCATCCATGTTGCCTCACCGGAGGTCCAGCCGTTCATATAATGCAGCTCATCATGACCCCAAGTGCCGCTATAATCGAGGTTGGCATCCCCGCTTCGGGGGAAACCGATGGAATAGGATTTTGCCACTTCGCCGGAAGAGGAAGCGGCAAAGGCGGTGATACCACCGCCGAGAATGGTTGTGAAGCAGATCAGCAGCGCCATAAGCCCTGAAATGCTTCTGCGATAGAGTTTTTTCATTTGCGTACCTCCTTGTAGATACGAAAAAAGCACCGCATTGCTGCGATGCTGATTTCAAAGTGTTTTATTTTATGCGTATCCGATGTAGATCAGATAGCTACCAGCAGAGACGGGCTCATACCAAATCCACACATCGGTGATGTCCGCATCTGCCGCATAGCGATTGAGTCGAGATTGTATATCCCGTTCCAGATAGATACATCCTGCATCCGCATCAATGGGGTTATCCCAGCAGTACACGGCTTCGCTGTTCAGCGTAAGACCCACGCTCTCGGCATAGCTCTTGGCAAAGCCGATCCAATAGCCGATGTCAAATGCCGGCTCTGTTGGTTCTTCCTGCGGCGGTTCTGTCGGCTGTGGTGTATTTTCTGTAGGCTCGGTTGTTTTTTCCTCGGTGGGTTGCTGCGGAGCAGAGGATGGCGGCTCTGACCGATTTTCGGACTCGTCTGTTTTCTTTTCAGGTTCGCTTGGCTGTGGCAGCACTGCCGTGCTGTGGTCAGCCTGATCGGGAACCTCTGTTGTTTGGGTGTCACTTTCCGATACGCTTGCCGGGTTCTCTGCGGCACGGCTATCCGTTTGTGATTCTGTGCTTTGGGGACGGTCAACCTCCGTTTTCTTTTCTGCCTGAGCCGTTTCTGATTCGCTGGGGACGATGTTACTGTCCGAAGAAGAAATAGGGTCAGGCGCTTCTGCAATATGCGAGGCGTTGTTGCATCCCGTAGTCAGACACAAAAGGACAATGAGAAAAAGAACTGCGATTTTGGATTTCATACGCTTCACTCCCTTCGACTACATTCTACCCGATGGGAACTGCTCCGACAAAGGTGCGTTTTGAAGCGCAACTTTTCATTATACCGCCAAAACGCAGTTTTCCGAATTGTGCGAACTCTGTTTGCTCTTAGATAGATTTAGCATAGAGAGATAGAGATAAATCAGGAGATAGTTTATTTCGGATAGTCTGGCAGTTCTCAGGGGTTGGAGTGTGAGGAAGGGGACAGCAGGAAACATACTCCGTGTACCTATCTGCTGTCACGCTCTGCCCGCTGACGAAGAAAGCGGCTGTAATGCTCCAGTGCTTTGACCACATAATCCTCCGTTTGGCTTACGGGGATGTTTTTTGGGATCAGACTTCGCACCTTGTCCCCACGCAGGACGATCTTCTCCCGCTGATTTGGTTTTTCCTCGCTCATAATGGCGGACACCACCTCCGGCGTGAGCTTTCCATCTGTGAAGAACTTCCGCATACGAATGGTCTGATCGTGGGACGGGGTGCATTGGTTCAGGTCGATTTCATCAACCACCGCCCGCTGGCTCTCCTCGTCCAAATAGGATAGCTCCACCGCAGGGCGCATCTTGATTTTTCCCTCGTCCACATAATCACGCAGCTCCGGGACAAGGTGGGTCAGGCGGATATAGCGGCGGATTTGATCTTGGCTCTCGCCAACTTGCTCACCTAAAAGTTCACGGGATGTCTTGCCCTCATAATTCTGTGCCACTGGCACAGAATTTTCTTTGCTCGGTCTGCCAGCTTGCCGCTTCATAGCCTCAAGCCTCATTTTGTAGGCAAACGCCTTTTCTGAGGGCAGTATCTGCGACCGCTGGAAATTGCTTTCGACCATCAGGATGATGGCCTCATCACGGGTCATTTCCCGCACCTCTGCTTTTACGGTTTCAAACCCGGCAAGTTCGCAAGCCTTTTTGCGGCGATGACCCGATACGATTTCGTATCGTCCATCCTCTTTGGGTCGAAGGGTGACAGGAGTAATGATTCCGCGCTCTTTGACACTCTCCACAAGCTGCATCATATCCTCGTCATCTCTAACCTTAAAAGGATGGTCGGGAAAATCGTCAATCAGCTCAAGAGGAATATCATAAATATGGGGGAGCTTGGTTTCCATTCGCTCCGTGTCATTCATGAATAACTCATCGTACCCGGTCAGACCCAGATCGATTTTTGGCACGTTCTTCAATCAAAGTCACCTCCTTCGTCAACGCCGCATACGCTGCTGCAACTCTGCCGCTTCTGTCATGAGAGAATATACTTTCACCATACAGACTGCACTCCGCAGCTCTTACCGAGAAGGGGATTTCGGAACGAAACACGCGGATGTTTTCTCCGACTGTGGAACGGAGCGATGAAATGATCGTTTTTGCATTGTTGGTGCGGTTATCTACCATCGTCAGCAAAATACCGTCAATCTTTAGTCTGGGATTGATCTGCCGTTTGATCTTCGAGATCGAACGCAGAAGCAAGTTAAGCCCTTTGGTTGACAGGAAGTTCGGCTGAGATGGGATAATCACACTGTCTGCGGCAACGAGCGCATTGATCGTCATCATTCCCAGAGATGGCATACAGTCAATGAGGATGTAGTCGTAATTCTGTTTCATACCTTCGATGGCGTTTTTAAGAACATACTCACGGCTCATTACATTGAACAGTCCTGTTTCTATGCCGGAAAGTTCAATGTTTGAGGGGAGTAAATCCACACCCTCTTTGTGCTTGATAATCGCATTGCCCGAAAGCCGTTCATCTTCCATGACCGACTGCATAAGGGACGAAAGCGACACATCAAGAGCGTCCGGATTTTTCACTCCGAGGCTCACCGTCAAGCTACCTTGTGGGTCAGCATCGACCAGCAAAACCTTTTTACCGGCAGTTACAAGACCCACGCCGAGGTTGACTGTAGTTGTTGTCTTACCGACTCCGCCCTTCTGATTTGTGATGGCGATCACCTTACATTTTTCCATGGGGTTATCCTCCTTTCAAAGTATTGAATCATTGCTGATCCACGAAAGCCTCAAAGCATCCTTTGGGGCTTTCGTAGCTGCATTTCATTTTTCCTCGAACCCTAAATGCAGAAAAGGAAGTCATCAGATGCCCGATAGCGAATCGGGTCCATGGGAATCTCACCCCCGCCGGGTACTCCGCCGGTTCCGTAGAAAAGTATCATTATACCCTAAGCCTGTCGTGGCCGTATCCGTAGCTGCCAGATATTTCAGAATGGTTTCGGGGTCGCTCTCCACCTTGTGTCCCGCTGATACCGTTAGCGGCAGGTGGGTCTTGGCGTACCTTCATTTGGCTGTTGGCTCAAGGAATGTATCTGATGAATGTATATGAAATTTTCAAGGTTCCCGGAAGGCTTATCGCCTTCTCACTTTCTCTTTGCCGAATTTTTTCGCGAGATTCCCACACTTTTTCAAAAAAATTTTTTTGTGCCGGTTCCAGAAAACAAAAAAGCGCCCACTGCACCTGTTTAGTAGGCGTAGTGAGCGCAAAAAATAAGACCCGGTGATTTCTCACCGAGTCTCATATCTGAATATATAGTTTTCAAAGAAACAGCCCCGCAGAATCACTTCTGCGAGGCTGAAATTCAATCGCACATTTTTCTCGGCATCCGTGGTGCACCCTTGGTGTAAATTGGTGTACGGATTGGTGTACGAGAGGCTTTTTTAGCCCGATCAGGGGGCAATCAATAGAGCTTTGCGCCTGCCGGAATGTGAGGATCGACCATCAGCAAATGCAACTTTTCTTCACCGTTTTCGTGATGCACAGCGGAGATCAACATACCGCAGGAGTCGATACCCATCATCGCTCTCGGAGGCAGATTGGTGATTGCAATGCAGGTCTTACCGACCAGTTCTTCCGGCTCATAATATTCGTGAATACCACTCAAAATGACCCTATCTACGCCGGTTCCGTCGTCCAAAACGAACTTTAAGAGCTTTTTGGACTTCTTCACGGCTTCGCATTCCTTAACCTTCACGGCACGGAAATCGCTCTTGGAGAAGGTGTCAAAATTCACCTGATCCTGGAACAGCGGCTCGATCTCCACATTGGAAAAATCAATTTTTTCTTCGACGATAGGAGCCGCTTCAACGGACTTTTCTTCCGCCTTGGTCTCGGCCTTTTCGGTCTTATCCTTGTCCAAAGGTTTCATTGTGGGGAACAGGATGACGTCGCGGATGGAATCGGAGCCGGTGAGCAGCATGCACACGCGGTCCAGGCCCAGAGCAAAACCGCCCATCGGGGGCGCACCAAACTTGAGCGCCTCCATGAGGAAGCCGAACTGAGACTCGGCGCGCTCCTCGGTAAAGCCCAGGAGCTTGAGCATGGACATCTGCATCTCGGCGTTGTGGATACGCATACCGCCACCGCCAGCCTCGAAGCCGTCCATGACGATGTCGTAGCTGTAGGTCTCACTGACGTGGACGGTGACGCGGTCGCCCTTTTTGTGGCCCATGACGGCCTTGCCGACGGGCGATTCCTTGCTGATGAGGCCCTTGAGCGCGTTCTGCCGCAGGGTGGTCACGAGCTGGATGTTCTGCTCTTTCCCCAGCTTTTCGTTATAGAGCACCACGTGGTCAAAAAGGCCGACGGTGCCCTCTTTTTCGTTCACTTCGATGACCTTCGCCGTCGCGATCATGCGCTCCAAGTAACGGATGCGGCTCTCGTTGCGGTTTTTCTCCTGCTTGGCGACCTTGTACTCGTAGTTTTCGCTCAAGTCGCCGAACGCGCGCGCCGTCTGCACATCCTCGATGAGCTTGGGGCGAAGCTCCAAACGGCGGTGCTCCAGCTCTGCCTTCATCTTGTCAATGTCGACCTGTGTCAGTTCGTCATACATGGTGTGTTCGCTTCCTTCTATTTTGCTTACCCTCTGCTCTGCGCGTGCGCCTTCTTGACGCGCGCGACGCGCTGGGCGTATTCCTCGCGGTCCAGAATGCCCGCGTCATATAAGACCTTCAG
>ENA-OPUE01000968-OPUE01000968.1-human-gut-metagenome-genome-assembly--contig:-NODE-968-length-19784-cov-2.466825_pt1 | contig 19784 bp, 18 predicted proteins | sample MGYA00241466_ERZ501924 | MGnify/ENA primary metagenome ERZ501924 (study PRJEB25962, sample SAMEA2042223) | human gut metagenome | biome: human gut; feature: human-associated habitat; material: faeces...
AATTGCGGGCGGCGCAGCTTTAATAAGCAAGGGTCAGCGTAATTGCTCGGGTCGTTCGGCAACGCCTTTCGAGGAAAAACTCGATGACGTTGCTGAAAGGGCGGCCGTCGCGGTTAAAGCTTCTGCCGAGAAAACAGCTCACAAAGCAGCCGAAGAGGCTCCAAAGGTTGCGAAGAAGGTTATTTGCGAAGCGCCACTTGTTGCTGGGATGGCGGTCCGGGCAGCAAAGCCGTTAGAGGTGTTGCCGGTGCGGCGACTCAGGCGGCAAAGCCCCTTGCGAAAAGCGTTGCGGGGGCGGCGGTGGCTGCGGGTAGTCAGTTAACCCAGAGAGGGTTGAAATACTTGCAGAATAAGAAAAGCACCAAGAAACAAGCCCGTTAGCCAGGCGTTTCTTGCTGTAACTTATAAAATTCGTATTCTATGATCACAACTAAGCAAAGGGAAGGTTTGGGAGCTATGGATAAAACTGCATTTCGATCGCTAACCTACGGCATGTACCTGGTTAGCTCCTTGAGGGATGGAAAACCTGTTGGTTGCGTGGCAAACACGTTTACGCAGGTTACGAGCAGCCCAGCTCAGGCAAGCATTGCGTTGAACAAAGATAATTTCACCACGCAAGGCGTGCGCGAAACGGGCGCGTTCGAGGTTGCCGTACTCGATCAATCTGCCTCGATGGAGCTTATTGGGGCCTTCGGGTTCCATTCAAGCGCTGATACCGATAAGTTTTCGGGTTTTACTACCGAAACGTCCGCGCAGGGTATCCCTTATGTTGCCGAGCAGGTTTGTGCTCGCTTTTCGGTAAAGGTTGAACAGGAGATCGATCTGGGATCCCATGTGCTTTTTATTGGCTCAGTTGCTGACGCTGCATCTCTTGGGGGCGAAGAACCTATGACCTATGCCTATTATCATCAGGTCAAAGGAGGCAAAACACCGCCGAAGGCGCCGAGTTTCAATGAAGATGCTCCTGCGAAGGAAGAAGAATCGGACCCTGCGGCAGGTCGTACGTTCGCGTGGCGTTGCACGGTTTGCGGTCATATCGAATACGTCGACGAGCTTCCAGAAGATTTCATCTGCCCGATATGCGGAGTGGGTAGGGACTTGTTTGAGCGTATAGAGCTGTAGGTCCAATCTCGGCAGCGAGCGCAGCTGCAATGCCCTCTCGAAAGGGAAGCAAGCGTTAACATGATGCGCCTCGGAGGAATAATTCTTCTGAGGCGCATTATTTCTCGGTGCGTCCTTCCGCCGCCCATTAGCGTGTTCTTTCCGCGAACCGTCCTGTTGTGGGCAGCTGCTCAAGGGCGGTTCGCTATTATGGCGCAAGAAGAGAAAGGACAAGCCCTATGAATGTAGAGCTTTTGCAATACCCCGAACATCCTGAGCGCGCGGTGGCAACGGCGGCACGCCTTTGCTATGCCCCCGTCGGCGCAACTGAGCTTATGGAAACCATGCCGCCGGAGCGCGTGCAAAGCGTGCTTTCCACCATTATGAAATCGGGCCATTTTTCTACGCTGGAACACGTGAGCTATACCTTTGCGGTAGACGGCGTTTCTCGCGCGCTCACTCACCAGTTGGTTCGCCATCGTCTGGCCAGCTTCAACCAGCAATCTCAGCGCTACGTTAAGTTCGCAGGGGATGTCGAAGTGGTGAAGCCCCCCACGGTTGCCGCGCAGGAAGATACTTCTTGCATCTTCGATGAGGCTATCGATGCTGTTGTGGATGCGTACCATAAGCTTCTTGATGCCGGTGTTCCCGCCGAAGATGCTCGTTATCTTCTGCCTAATGCTGCAGAAACAAAGATCGTCATTACCATGAACATTCGCGAGTTGCTTCACTTCCTAAGCTTGCGCTGCTGCAACCGCGCTCAATGGGAAATCCGCGAGCTTGCCAATCGCATGCTTGAGCTTGTTCGCCCCACGGCGCCCTATATCTTTATGGATGCTGGCGCTCCCTGTGTTCGTGGAGTGTGTCCCGAAGGTAAAATGACCTGCGGAAACCCCTATCCAAAAGTAGTAAGGGAGTAGCCTTTCCCCATGGGAAGTGATCTGAAACGAGCATTCACCGAAGACGGCCAACGCCGCACCCATATTGGCGGGCAGGCGCTTATCGAAGGCGTGATGATGCGTGGCAAGCTCAACTGGGCTGTTGCCGTGCGTGAGCCTGATGGCCATATGCATTCCGAGGAGCATCCTCTGTCCAAGAAGGGAAAGCGCGCCAAGTGGCTTTCCTGGCCGTTGGTGCGCGGGTGCGTGGCCTTGGTCGATTCATTAGTGCTGGGGTATAAGGCACTTGAGATTGCCGCCAACCATGCGTTTGACGACGAAGACGAACAGGCCGAAACGGTTGCCGAAGAAGTGGCAGCGGGCGGCTTGTGCATCGACGGCGACTTCGACGGTCAAGAATACGATTTCGAGGGTCAAGGCCTCATTGGCAATGGGGGCCCACAAGAATCGGACGGCAGTCGGGCTAGAAGGTGCAAGCCCGAACAAGACCCTCCGTTTTCTTGGAAATACGATTTCGGACGTCCCGATACCATGATCGATGCGCTTGGCGCCCCGCGCCCGCTTGAGGTAGTAACCGAACCCAACGAGCAAAGCTCGTATGGTGGCCAGGAAGGGCCGTTATACGCGTCCGAGGGGCAAGGCGTTCCTGCTCATGCCGCCAACGAGGAAGAAGAGCCGTTTTTCGGGAAAGCGGAAATGGCAATTTCCCTGGTTATGGGCTTGGTTTTAGGAGTGGGCCTGTTTATCTTCCTGCCGGCATTGGCATCCAATGTGCTGGTCGGCGAATACGAAGCCAACCCCTTTGCCTGGAATATCATCGATGGCTTGATGCGTGTGGTGATATTCGTCTTTTATGTATGGCTGATCGGGCGCATGAAGGATATCAAACGCATGTTTTCCTATCATGGCGCCGAGCACAAGACCATCCACTGCTACGAACACGGGCTTGAGCTTTCACCGGAAAACGCGCGGAGCTTTCCGCGGCTGCATGTTCGGTGCGGTACGGCATTCTTGATCATGGTTATGATCATCGCCATTTTGGTGTACACCATCATTCCCCTCAATTTGCTCATCGAGGGGTGGGGGATCAGCGGGCCTGCCGCATTCGCCCTGCTTATCGTAGTGCGCATTGCGCTTATGCCTTTAATTGCTGGAATTTCATACGAGATTACCGTGAAGTGGGCGGGCAGCCATCCCGAAAATCCCTTGGTGCGTATCGTCTTGTGGCCGGGTATGCAGATGCAGCGCCTAACCACCAACGAGCCCGATGATTCTATGCTGGAATGCGCCATCGAAGCCATGCGCTTGGTTTTGGACCGCGAAAAGGAAGAGCTGCAAAACGCGATGAATTAGCCCTGCGCTTCTTTGATGGGTCTTTCAGCGGGGCTATCCGGATACGTTATCAAGTTTTTCGCTTCGAGCTTCTCAATTCGGGTATGCTGAATCTTGCTACGCAGCAGAGGGGCTCCAGGCGTAGCGGGCGCGGCGCTATCTCGCCGCATAGTAAAGGCTGTGCTTGGAAGGCACCGCCAAGCAAAGGAGCAAATCCCCGCACACGTTAATAAGCAAATCGGGGTTAAACCGTGTGAATAGCGGCTGAGCTTAAGGCTCGGCAGAAAAGGAGGAACCGCGTGAAACTGGTTGTTACCGAGAAGAATGACGCGGCTCAGAAGATCGCAGATTTGTTGGGCGCAACAAAGCCCAAAGCCGACAAAGTATATTCCACTCCCGTATATCGCTTTACCGTTGATGGTGAAGACTGGGTAACCATTGGTCTTCGTGGCCATATTTTGGAACCCGATTTTGCCACAGCGCTGGTGTATAAGAAGCGCGGCGGATGGCGTGGCGTTTCCGCCGATGGCGAAGTTATGGAAGCCGATATTCCCAAAACGCTGCCCAGGCCACCTTTTAAAAAGAAGAAACCCTTCACCGAAGACGGTGTGGAGTTGAAGGCTTGGAAGATGGATGCGCTGCCGTATTTGGTGTATTCGCCTATCGAAAAGCGCCCCAAGGAAAAAGATATTATCCGTTCGCTGAAGAACTTGGCGAAGAAGGCCGATTCCATCATCATTGCAACCGACTTCGACCGTGAAGGTGAGCTTATCGGCTCGGATGCGCTTTCATGCATTCAAGAGGTCAACGACACGGCACCTGTTTCTCGTGCGCGCTATTCTGCATTCACCAAGGAAGAGATAACTCACGCCTTCAGCAACTTAGTAACGCTCGATACCAACTTGGCTAGTGCGGGCGCTTCGCGTCAGGACATCGATCTCATCTGGGGTGCGGTGCTTACGCGCTACCTTACCTTGGTGAAGTTTGCCGGTTACGGCAACGTGCGTTCTTCTGGCCGCGTCCAGACGCCAACCCTGGCGCTTATCGTTGCCCGTGAGCGCGAGCGCTTGGCGTTTGTTCCTGAAGATTACTGGGTAATCAAAGGCTCTTTCGACGAAGACGAAAATGCCTTCATTGCTCCTCATGCAACGGCACGTTTCAAAGCTGAAGCGGAAGCCAATGCGGTAATGGCCCATGTCGAAGGCCAAACCTCGGCGCGTGTTGAGTCCATCACGAAGCGCAAGCGCACCGTGGCACCTCCCGTGCCGTTCAACACTACGAGCCTTATGGCGGCAGCTTCCGCTGAGGGTCTTACCCCTGCACGAACCATGCGTCTGGCGGAAAGCCTGTACATGGATGGCTATATCAGCTATCCCCGTGTAGACAATACGGTGTACCCTTCTTCGCTCGATTTGGCAGACACCGTGAAGAAAATCATGGGCAATCCCGCTTATACCCCCTATTGCAAGCAGCTGCTTTCGGGCGGTCCTCTGCGCGCAACACGCGGCAAGAAGGAAACTACCGACCATCCGCCTATTTATCCTACAGCCATGGCAACGCCCGACAACCTTCCTGCGGCGGAGTACAAGCTCTACAACCTTATTGCCCGTAGGTTCCTGGCAACGCTCTCCGATGCCGCCATCGTGGAAGGCACGAAGGTCTCGCTCGTTGTGGGTGGCGAAGAGTTTGTGGCTAAGGGCGATGTTTTAGTGAAGCCGGGTTTTCGCGGCATCTATCCTTATGGCCTGAAGAAAGACGAGCAGCTGCCTGCGTTGGAAGAAGGCCAGGAAATAGCCTTCAATGGTGCAACCTGCACAAAAGACCAAACCAAGCCCCCAGCCCGCTATTCGCAGGGTCGCTTGATCCAGGAAATGGAAAAGCTTGGCTTGGGCACGAAATCCACCCGCCATTCCATCATCGAGCGTCTGTATGCGGTGAAGTACGTGCAAAACGACCCTATCGAGCCTAGCCAGCTAGGTATGGCAGTGTGCGATGCTCTCGATAAGTTCGCGCCTCATATCACCCATCCTGAAATGACGGCAGAACTCGAAGAAGAGATGGACAATATCGCCGAAGGCCAGAAAACAAAGACCGAGGTGGTAACCAATTCGCGCAATTTGCTTTCCGAGCAGCTGGCAAGCTTGCTTCCTCATTCTGAAGAAGTGAAGGACGCTCTTGCGGATGCCGTTGCTGCCGATGCCTACGTGGGTCCATGCCCCAAGTGCGGTAAGGATCTGCAGCTGCGCTCTTCGCAGAAAACGCGCTCAATGTTCATCGGCTGTGCTGGTTGGCCCGATTGCGATGTCACCTATCCGCTGCCTAAGGGCAAGATCGAGGCGCTGGAAGAGAAGTGCCCTGTTTGCGGCATGCCTCAGATCAAGGTTACGGCATTCCGCTCCAAGCCGCGCGTTCTGTGCATCGACCCAGAATGTGAAACAAACAAAGAGCCCGATTTGGAAGTGGGCATTTGCCCTACGTGCAAGGAAAAGGGCTTGGAGAAGAAGCTTATTGCGCGTAAGAATCCGCGTACGTTGAAGCGCTTCATCCGCTGCGAGAACTACGATGAATGCGAAACGGGCTATCCGCTTCCGCAGTATGGCAAGCTTACGGCAACGCAGGAAGTATGCGAAAGCTGTGGCGCTCCCATGGTTATCGTTACCACGCAGCGTGGCCCTTGGAAGCTTTGTCCGAACTTCAATTGCCCCGCCAAGGAAGAGGCGGCAAAGAAGAAGGCCGAAAAGGCCGAGGCGAAGAAGGCTGCCAAGAAGCCCGCGGCTAAGAAAAAGACCGCAGCCAAGAAAGCCACCGCAAAGAAAACGGCCGGAAAAAACGAATAGTTCCTGAAAGCGCCCCCCTGTGGGCGCTTTCTTTACGCGTTTCCCCCTTGAGCGCTCGAGGGGGAAAGGTGAACGGTAGGCATGCAAGAGTAGCCTGTGTTTTTCCATGGAGGAAATAAAGAAAGAGTAAAATAAAAAAATTACGTGCCGTGAGGGCACGTGGCGAATCCAAACCGTTCAGGAGGAATAATGAGCAAGGTCACTATCGTAGGTGCAGGCAATGTTGGCGCAACCGCTGCGCACATCATCGCTTCCAAGAATCTCGCCGACGTCGTTTTGGTGGACGTGGCAGAGGGTCTGCCTCAGGGCAAGGCGCTTGATATGATGCACATGCGTTCGGTGGAAAAGTTCACCGTTAAGGTAACGGGCACTAACGACTATGCGGCAACCACTGATTCCGACATCGTGGTAATCACCGCCGGCATCGCTCGCAAACCTGGCATGACCCGTGAAGACCTGCTTGGTGTTAACTCCGGCATCATGTCTTCTGTTATCGAGCAGGCAATGGCTGCTTCTCCGAACGCTATCTATATTTGTGTTACCAACCCGCTTGACGTTATGACCTACCTGGCTTTCAAGAAGTCCGGTCTGCCTTCCAACCGTCTTATGGGCATGGGCGGCGTGCTCGATTCCTCCCGTTTGTCTTTTGCGGTATGCGAAAAGCTTGGCTGCGACCCCGCTGATGTTACCGCTTGGGCGCTTGGCGCTCACGGTGAGGGCATGGTTTGCTGGCCTCGCTTTACCACCGTCAAGGGCACTCCCATTACCGAGCTTATGAGCGAAGAGGACATCGCCGAGGTTACCAAGCGTTGCACCAAGGGCGGCGCTGAAGTTGTTTCCTTCCTGAAGACGGGCTCTGCCTATTACGCCCCAGGCGCTTCTATTGCCAAGATGGTCGAGGCTATCCTTACCGACTCCAAGGAAGTACTGAGCGTTTGCGCTTACATCGACGGCCAGTACGGTCTGAACGACCTGTACATGAACATCCCCGTACGTTTGGGCAAGGGCGGTGTTGAAGAGATCGTTGAGTTCGACCTCACCCCCGAAGAGCTGGCCGCCCTGCAGGAATCTGCTGCCAGCGTTAAGAAGGGTCTCGAGAATCTTCCCGAGTAAGCAAACGTTCTAAGGTGATTACATGCTAACGGTAACCCCTGGCGATATCGAGGCGGCACTGCTGCCTCTTATCCCGCAGCTGGCCACGCGCGTTCCCGACGATATCTTGTCGGGTTTGGTTGCTGCCCGTGAAACCGAGACCGGAGCCCGTGCTCGCATCGTTTTGGACCAGCTGGTGCAAAATGCTTGCGTTGCCGCAGATGACTGCGTACCTATCTGTCAAGACACGGGTACGGTATGGGTGTGCTTGGAAGCCGGCCCTGACGTGCTGGTTCCCGGTAATGTGTTCTCTCGTGTGAACGATGCGGTTGCAAAATCTTACATCGATGCGCGTTTGCGTAAATCGGTGGTAAAAGATGCGCTGTTCGACCGCGGCAACACGCAAGACAATACACCGGCTTTCTGCGAGGTTCATTTTGTCGATGAGCCGGGGGTTTGCCGTTTGCATGTGATGCTGAAAGGCGGCGGCTCCGACAATGCCAGCCGCGTGGTTATGCTTACGCCAAGCGCAGGCAAGCAGGGTGTTATCGATACCGTGCTTGCCTGTGTGCGTGAAAAGGCTGCAAACGCTTGCCCTCCTTTGGTGGTGGGCGTAGGCGTGGGTGCCACGTTTGACAAGGTTGGTGGGTTGGCCAAGCGCGCTTTGATGCGCCCGCTTGGTACCGTGAACCCCGATCCCGACGCTGCTGCATTTGAAGTGGAATTGCTTTCCGCAATCAATGCAACGGGAATTGGCGCGGGGGCATTGGGCGGCCAAACCACGGCATTGGGCGTACGGGTCTCGACAGCTCCGTGTCACATTGCTGCACTTCCCGTGGCTGTGAACATGAGCTGCTCTGCCACCCGTCGCGCTACGGTCGATATTCCCACGCATGTTGTCAAAGTGTCTGAATCGGAAGGGAAATAGTCATGCCGGCTGACCCAATACGCCTTACTCTTCCCTTAAACCTCGAAGAGGCAAAAGAATTGCGCGCCGGTCAAGCATGCTTGCTTTCCGGTCCCCTTTTCACGCTGCGCGATGCAGGTCATCAACGTTTGCTTGCCGAAATGGGGGAAAGCAAAGAACTGCCGTATGGCTTAACAGGCCAGACCATTTTCTATGCAGGGCCAACCCCTTCGGCGGCGGGGCGCCCGTTTGGCGCCATCGGCCCCACCACTGCTTCGCGAATGGACTTCGCGGCTCCCCGTCTTATGGATTGTGGCCTCGCCGCAACAGTGGGCAAAGGCCATCGTTCCGAAGCGGTTCGCCAAGCCTGCATAGACAATGGCGCGGTGTACTTTGTGGCTGTTGGCGGCGCTGCTGCGTTTCTTGCGAAGTGCATAGAATCGTGTGAAACGTTAGCGTATGATGACTTGGGTACCGAGGCGTTGCGAAAGATCATCGTCTCCGATTTCCCCGTTTTCGTCGGTATCGACACGATGGGCGAAGACATTTACTCTCTCGACTGATAGGAATTTACGAGTGGCCACTGCGCAGGATACTACTGTCGGACCTGGAATTTTCATCACCTTTGAAGGTGGAGATGGCGCCGGTAAAACAACGCATATCACGTTTTTGGCTGAGTGCCTGCGCAAAATGGGGCATGAGGTTCTGTGCTTGCGCGAGCCTGGCGGCACTGCCATTGGTGAAGCGCTGCGCTCGATTGTCCTTAATCCCGAAAATTCAGCTATGTCCGATCAAGCCGAGTTGCTCATCTACGAAGCCGCTCGTGCTCAAATCGTAAAAGAGACTATCATTCCTGCGCTTGCGCGAGGGGCGGTTGTCCTGCTCGACAGGTTCTATGATTCTACGGTTGCCTATCAGGCTTATGGTCGCGGTCTTCCCGTATCGTTTGTGCACCAGGCCAATGTGTTCGCCTGCCAAGGGGTGCATCCCTGTCGCACCATCCTGCTCACCACCGAAGCTCCCGCTGAAGAAGGGCTTGAACGAGCTACCCATCACGGAGATGCCGACAGGCTTGAGCAGGCAGGCGCCGATTTCCATGCACGTGTGAACAGCGCATTTATGCGCATCGCAGCAGAAAACCCCCAGCGCATTCGCGTCGTTTCCTCTGCGGGCTCCAAAGACAAAACGGCTCGAACCATATTCAAGGAGCTTTCTGACATATTCAGCTGGGATGCCTCGAGTCCTGTGTGGCAGCCCGGATTCTTCGAATCTATCCTCGAGCGCAATACCGATAAAAAAGCCCAGATCAACTTAGGTGAGTAGCACGGTGGCTGATGTCTTCGACGGAGTGCTTGGTCAGCCTCGTGTGCGCGAGTTCTTTCGCGCGACGATAGCTTCGGGTCGGGTAAGCCATGCTTACTTGCTTACGGGACCTGCCGGCTCCAACAAAACATCTGCGGCATACGCTTTCGCCCAGGCAATCCTGTGTGAAAAGAATGGCTGCGGTGAATGCGATGATTGCGCCCGCGTGTTGCGTCGCCGTCATCCCGATGTGCATTATTACGCCCCCGAGGGTGCCCAAGGCTACTTGGTCGAACAGATTAGGGAAATCGTTTCCGATGTTTCGCTTGCTCCCATTCGTGCAAAGAGCAAGGTGTATATCCTCGATCGCGTCGATCTTTTAGGAACTCAGGCGGCGAATGCTTTTCTGAAGACTCTTGAAGAGCCGGTGCCTGGTGTGGTGTTCGTTCTTCTGGGTCGTACCCGCGAAGGCGTGCTTCCCACCATAGTTTCTCGCTGCCAGGTGGTTCCCTTTCGCCATATTCCCGCCCGAGAGGCGGCGGGAATCCTTTCCCAAAAGGTTGGGGTAACCCCCGAGCGCGCCCGTATGGCAATCGAGGCGTGTGATGGCTCCATTACGCAGGCTATCTCGTTTGCCAAAAGCAGTGAGCGCACCGAATTCCGCGCTCGCGTGATGGAAGTCCTGGCTGGTTTGTCCGTTGCCGATGCCCGCGATGTGCTTGAGTACGCCGCTGAACTCATCGAACGCAAAGGCCCCGCTCGACAACGTGCGAACCGAGCAGAGTGAGGAATTGGCGGAATCTGCTGATTTTCTTACGAAAACAGCCATGCGCCAAATCGAACTGCGCCATAAACGTGCCCTTACCCAGGCAACGCGCACTTCGCTCAGACAGATGACCGCGATTATCCGCTCGTGGCTGCGCGATGTTCTTATGGTGGTTTCGGGCACTCCTGAGCTGATGGTGAACATTGACCAGCGTTCTGCCGTAGAAGCGGCGGCAGCCAGGGTAAACGTTGAGGGTCTGATGCGCGCATTGCGCGAAGCGTATAAGACCGACGAAGCGCTTAGTTATAATGTTTCTCCAGAAACGTGCTTGGACACGCTTCTGTTCACGATAAGAGAGGTTCTACATGGTTCGGGTAACACCTATTAAGATGCAAGCGGGAACCAAGGTTCTCTGGTTCGACCCGGGCGACATAGACGTTAAGGCAAACGATCACGTAATCGTTAAAACGGAACGCGGAACTGAGTTCGGCACGGCAACGGCCGATATCATGGAGGTTAGCGATGAGCTTATCGCCGATCTGAAATCGCCGTTGAAGCCGGTTATTCGCATTGCGACGGAAGAAGACGTCCAGCGCGCAGACGAATTGGCCCAGCAGGGCGAAGAGGCGCTGGTTGTGTTCAAGGAGTTTGCCGAAGGTGCAAGCGATCAAATGCGTCCCGTTATGGTGGAATTCCTGTTTGACGGCGACAAGGCGGTGTTCTATTTCGAGGCTGAGGAGCGCGTAGATTTTCGCGACTTGGTGCGCAAGCTCGCCGGTCATTTCCATGTGCGCGTAGATATGCGCCAGATTGGCGTGCGCGATGGGGCTCGTTTGGTGGGTGGCTTGGGCCATTGCGGCCAAGAGCTCTGCTGCAAGCGTTTGGGTGGAGAGTTTTCTCCTGTTTCTATCCGTATGGCAAAGGAACAGAATCTGTCGCTCAACCCTCAAAAAATATCGGGATGCTGCGGCAGGCTCATGTGCTGCTTGCGCTACGAGTATGAAACCTATAAAGAGGTTAATTCCCGTGCTCCTAAACATGGCGCAAAGGTCGAGGTGCCTGGCGGCGTTGCCCGCGTAACAGAGATCAATGTTCCTTTGGAGCGCGTCACCCTTCAGCTGGAAGACGGCAAATCCATCAAGGTTCCGCTTGCGGAAATGGAATACAACGGCGAAGGAAAGCGTCCCACCGGTGTATCCGAGGAAGTGTTCGAGAAGTATGCTTCTCCCGATCCCCTCGATGTATTCGGCACCACCACCTTCGAAGTTACTTCGTTTAGCGGCAACGAAAAGCTCGCTGATAACGAATCGCGTAAAGCCCGCAAAAGCGAGCGTGAAAAGGAAGACGCCCATCGTAAGCCCCGCCGCCGTCGTAGTCGCAGCGGTTCATCGGGCGCCGAAGGCCAATCCGCCAGCAAGGGCGAAGGCTCTCAGGATCAGAAGAAATCTGCTTCTCAGAAAAAGAACGAGGGTCAGTCGCGCCGTTCGCGCCGTGGCTCAGGCAAGGGAAGCAAGCCCCAGCAGCAGGGCAAGCAGGGTCAGCAGAACCAGCGCAGCGAAGAGCGCAAGAAAAGCAATTCCGACCAGGGTGCAAAGCGTCCCGGCCGTAAATCTTCGGGTGTGCGCAATGCGCCTCGAAAGCAACAAGGGGAGCATACGGCCAACGGTTCGAATACCGGCAAGCAGGGCGAAGTAGCTCATCGCAAGCCCCGCCGCCGTCGCCGTAAGGCTCAGGGGGAAGGCAGCACAAATGAACAACAATGACGACTATGCTCTTTTAACGGACCTGTATCAGATAACCATGGCTCAGGGTTACTGGGCCTGTGGAAAACTTGAGGAAGAGGGATGCTTCCATATCTTCTTCCGCGAACCGCCGTTTAAGGGCGGATACGCTATTGCCAGCGGCATGGATCATATCGCTGAAGTGGTGGAGAACTTCTCGTTCTCCGACGAAAGCGTAGAGTATCTTGCTTCTATCGACGCGCCAGGCGGCGGTAAGCTATTCAATCCTGATTTTCTTGAGTATCTGCGCACGCTCGAGCTTACTGTCGAGATCGACGCTGTACGTGAAGGCACGGTGGTGTTCCCGAATGATCCCATCGTTCGCGTAACCGGCCCTATCGTTCAGTGCCAGCTTCTGGAAACGCAGCTGCTGAACTGCGTTAATTTTGAAACTCTTGCCGCAACTAAGGCAGCGCGCGTTTGTCTTGCCGCTGAAACTCCCGTGGCAGAATTTGGCTTACGCCGCGCCCAAGGCGAATCGGGCGGCATGCGTGCTTCTCGCGCATGCATCGTGGGCGGCTGTGCTTCTACTTCAAACGTGCTTGCTGGTCGTGAGTACGGCTTGCCGGTCTCTGGCACCCATGCACATGCGTGGGTTATGGCGTTTGACGATGAGCTCGAGGCATTTCGCGCATATGCCAAAGAATTTCCCACGAACTGCGTATTGCTTGTAGATACCTACGATGTAGCCCAGGGCATGAAAAATGCCATTACCGTTGGTCTTGAAATGAAAGCGCGCGGCGAGCACCTGGCTGGCATCCGCATCGATTCGGGCGATCTGGCGTGGAATGCCAAGCAAGCTCGTGCCATGCTTGATGAGGCGGGCCTTACCGAGACCGGCGTGGTTCTTTCGAATGATTTGGACGAGTTTGCCATCAAGTCTATCCGCGACTCGGGTGCCAAAGTTGCTTCTTGGGGCGTGGGCACCAAGTTGGTTACCGCTTACGATCAGCCAGCGCTTGGCGGCGTATACAAACTGGCGGCAAAGCGCATGAAGGGTGGAGAATGGGAACCCTGTGTCAAAGTTACGGGGCAGAGTTCCAAACAAACTGTTCCTGGAATTCTTGACGTTCGTCGCTATTTCCACGAATCGGGAACCATTGCGGGAGACATGGTTTTTGATGTCCTGTATCCTGTTTCGAGCGAACGCATTGTTGACCCTGCAGACGAGTTGCGCCAAAAAGATCTTTCCGGTCTTCGTTACGAAACGCTCCTTGAGCCGCTTGCCCGCGCGGGCAAGGTTGTGCTCGATGCTGAGGCGCGTGACGCAATGGTTGCACGAGATCGCTGCCGAGAACAGCTTGCTTTGCTCGACGAAAGCCAGAAGCGCATTGTCAACCCGCATTCTTATCCAGTCGGTTTGGAATACTCTCTGTTCTATCGCCGACGCGATTTGGTCTCGCGTCTTTTGGGACTTTCGTAGAATCCCAAGTACGCTTGATTTGTTTCGTCCTGCAGGTTGTTTGTTGCTGGGGCGATCTGGAAATAGTCAGCAGATGCTTAGCCTAGCTGTGGTAAGGCGGCTGCGCCCTGGCGCGCCGCCTTTGCGAAAGGAGCTGTGCCGAATGATCAAAGTCGTTACCGACTCCGTAGCCTCGTTGCCTAAGGAATTGATCGAAGAAGAAAACATCGAAGTTGTGTCCTTGTTCTTGAACGAAGATGGACACGAGCATGTTGATGCCACGATGGATCTCGATGATTTCTATACGCGCATCTACGACATGGCCGATAACCCTCCAACTTCAAGTCAGCCTTCGCAGAGCACGCTCGAAGAACTGTTCGAATCGTTTGCGAAGGCGGGCCATGAGGTCCTGGGCATTTGGATTTCTACGGGTCTTTCCGGCGCCTTCGATGGCGTGTTGCGCGCTGCCCGCTCTGTAGAGTCGCGTAATATCAACTTCAAGTATTGCATGATCGATTCATCGTCCTGTGGCTTTGACGAGGCATTTCCCGTTTTGGAAGGCGCTCGTGCGGTGAGGGAAGGCAAGACGCTTGCCGAGGCCGCCCAGACGGTTCTTGAAGCTATCACAGGTTGCCTTTTCACGCCTGAATCGCTTACCTTCTTGAAAAAAGGTGGCCGTATTGGCGGTGCGGCGGCGCTTTTGGGCAACCTTATCAAGTTGGCGCCAGTTTTGACGGTGGTCGACGGTACGCCTGAGCCTATGGCGAAAGTCCGAACCCGCAAGAAGGCCCTTGTCAAGATCCAGGAAATCTTAGAGCACGATATTGAAACCTGCGGTGGTTTGAAGGACTTGGTGGTGCATTACATCGGAGACAAAGCTCCCGCCGTAGAGTGGGCAAAGGAATTCTTCGAGCCTTTCCTTAAGCGAGAGGTTCGCGTGATTCCTGTTAGTCCGGTTGTTGGGTTGCATGTGGGTCCTGCTGTGGGCATTTCGTATATATGCAATAAGCCCCTTGAAGGCAAGATCACAGGTGATTTGAGCAGCCTTGCTGTGGCCAACTAGTGAAACCCCTGTTTTGAGAGGCAACCGTAATGGATATTAAATGCAACTTAATCATCGATTCATGCTGTGATTTGCCCTACGAGGTGGTAGACCGCGATGGTGTGTATCTGCTTAAGTTCCCTTACCTCGATGATGAAGGTGAACATCTCGACGATCTGTATCGTTCGCGTTCGGCCCATGATTTTTACGAATCGATGCGCAATGGCTCTGAGCCTCAAACTGCCCAAATCCCTATGCCCGCACTTCGAGAGGCGTTCGAATGGGCTCATGAGCAGGGAAAACCGGCGGTGTATTTGAGCTTTTCGAGCGGCCTTTCGGGAACGTTCGATACTGCATGCCTTTTCCTTGATCAGGTAAAGCAGGAAATTTCAGACTTGGATGTCCGTATGGTGGATACCAAGCTGGCATCTATCGCCGAGGCATTCTTGGTGTATGAAGCGTTGCGTCAGCGTGAAAAGGGGCTGACCGCCGATGAGATGGTGGCATGGGCTGAAGAGGCACGTTATTTCGTGGATCGCCAGTTCATGGTGGATGATTTGGAAGCGCTGCGACGGGGTGGCCGTATTCCATCGTCGGTTGCCTATGCGGGCTCTAAGCTTGATGTGAAGCCTCTTTTGGGTATCGATGCCGATGGTAAGCTGGCACTTACGGGTGTTGCTCGCGGTCGCAAAAAGGGTATTCGAGCCCTGCATGAATACTATATGAAACGACGCAGCTCTGATGCTCCTGGCCAGAATGTGGTTATCGGCAATGCCGACTGCCCCAAAGATGCCGAGCGCTTGATGGGTCTCATCTCTAAAGAGGACGACTCGGTTATGTTCTTGGAAACGAGTATTGGCCCGGTTATTGGCAGCCATGTAGGTCCCGGGATGATCGCCATTGTGTTCTGGGGGCAAGATTGCCGCGCAGATATTTCCATGGCCGATCGCATTGCGAACAAGGTCCGCGGAAAGAAACAGTAGCTATCTGAGCCCGCTTTTTTGAAATCCCTACGCATCGTCGGTGGGCTGTTTGAGGGGTGCGTGTTCCCGAATTGCCGAATGGGCTATTCGATAACTTGGAAAGGATGTGCATATGGGCACTCAGGATTTGACATTTGCATTTGCCGGCGACGAGCGTGTGGGCGCTGGTGTAAGCGGCTTGCTTGAAGCGGCGGGTTATCCGGCAACCGATATCTCCAATGCCGATGTAGTGTTTACCTACTGCATCAATACTTCTGCGTTGGAAGATCTGTACTACGACACGGAAGGCTTGCTTCGCGGATCCAAAGAAGGCGCCATCTTGGTCGACCTGAGCCCTTCTACCGTTTCGTTTGCTTGCGAGCTTGATGCCGTTGCCTGCGTGAACGGCCATGCGGCTATTGATGCTCCCTTGGTGGTGAGCGACATGGTGTGCGAAGAGGCGTTCGTTAGCCGTGAAAACCTGGGTATTGTTGCTGGCTGCCGCGAAGACGCTGACTACAAAACAGTAAAGCCCCTGCTTGACGCTATCGCTCATCGCGTAATGTGGATGGGCCATGCGGGAGCTGGCCAGAAGGCGAAGGTCGCCCTTACGCTGCAACGTTGTGCGACCTTGGTCGGTGCGGTCGAGGCGCAGGTTGCTCTTGCAAACGTCGGCAGCGACGTAAACGTGATGGTGGAGGATGTTATCGACTTCATGCATGACATGAATAGCATTTCTCCTGCCCAGGAAGCTTTTGTTCAGGCTTTGCTCGATGAAGAGTACGATGCCTCGTTCACTATCGAGCACTTGATGGGGGAAGCAACGGCTGCCCTTGCTTCCTTGGAAGATGAGGAAATGATTCTTCCTCAGGCAGAAGCGTGCTATCGCCTTATGGAGCTGCTCGCTTTGGTGGGCGGCATCGACTTGAGCCCTGCTGGCTTGAAGTTGGTATTCGCCGATGAAGAAACCACCAATCGCTACGGACTTGACTGGTCCCGTGCCGAAGGTGCCTTCGAAAGCTGCGATTGCGGCTGCGAAGACGGCGAAGACCATGAGTGCGAATGCGGCCATGATCCCCATGAGGAACATGAGTGCTGCGGCAAGCACCACCACTAATCTGGTGAGCTTGTGGGTGAATCGGTGAACAGCGCCATTGATTTAAGGGGATCCCGTGCGGGGTCCCCTTATTCTGCGTGCGGTTTATGCCCTCGGCAATGCGGCGTGAATCGCGAAGAAGGGGGGCGTGGTGTATGTGGGGCGTCTGACGTTCTGCGTCTGGGGCGTGCGGCTCTGCATTGGTGGGAAGAACCCTGCTTAGTGGGAGACAAAGGCAGCGGTGCCGTGTTCTTCTCGCATTGCCCTCTTCAATGCGTGTACTGCCAAAACAGGGAATTGGTGTCTGGCTCTGGGGTCCAGATAAGCTTGCAGCAGTTTAAGGAAGTGCTGCTCCGTTTACAGAACGAGGAGCATGCGGCAAATATCAACTTGGTTACGCCAACGCACTATACGCCTAGCATCGCTGCTGCTTTGGGGGAGTTGCGGGATTCGCGAGCGCTTACTATCCCCGTGGTGTACAACACCTCAAGCTTCGATTCACTCGAGGCGCTGAGCCTTATGAGGGGAAAGGTGGATGTGTATCTCGCTGATTTCAAGTACGCGTCTGCTCTTGAGGCAGGAAAGCTTTCCCATGCCCCCCGTTATCCTGAAATAGCATTGGCTGCTATCGAGGAAATGATTGCTCAGGTTCCCGTATGGGAGGAAGACGACGAAGAGTTGCTGCTTAAAGGCGTTATTGTCCGCCATTTGGTTCTTCCCGGTAGGGTCGAGGAATCGAAACGTGCGCTCGCTACGCTGCATGATCGCTTTGGTGGCAGTGTTCGGTTGAGTATCATGAGCCAGTACACGCCTTTAGCGTCGGGGCTTGAGCGCTACGGCCTTGCCGGTCGGGTAACCGAAGAAGAGTACGAAGAGGTGCTTGATTATGCGGATTCGCTTGGGGTAGAAGACTATTTTTGGCAGCAGGGCGATGCTGCTCAGGAAAGCTTCGTTCCCGAATTCAATGGTGAAGGTGTGCGATAGCTGTTCTTGACGTTTGCCGCTCTGATCAACCGCTCAACCTATTTGGTGCGTTTTCCGTGATGATGGCTCAACTTATGGCATAATTGGCAGACGGTTTGCCGGCATGGCGCAACGGTAGCGCAACTGATTTGTAATCAGTGGGTTGCGGGTTCGATTCCTGTTGCCGGCACCATTAAAAATGCAGGTCACCGAGCATTTTGCTCGGTGACCTTTTTGTTTTCGGGTTCCCGGAGCGGCCCTGTGGATCAAATAAGGCGCGAAACACACAATGCGATATCTCTATTCGTCCTTTACTTCGCCTTCTTTGGGCCGATTCTGCTCTAGGAGCTAATGGGTTACTCGTACTCGGAGGTTTCGATGATTTCCAGGCTGTCTACCTTGATGCATGCTTCGTTGCCTTCGTCGTCCATATACCAGCAGTAGCGTCCTTGCGCATCCTCGGTGAAGGAAAGGACGTCCCAGGCAAGGTAGAGACGGGCGTTTTCGCGAGTGGGTTCAATGTCGGCAAGCTCCAGCACGTAAAGCGCTGCCTTGGTTTGCTGTTCGTCAAGTTCGTCAAAAGTCATAGGTGCTCCTTAGCGGATAAAGCAAAGCCCCGACATGGAATAGCCATGTGGGGCCCGAGTTGTCGCTTCCATTATAGATGCGGCCGTAATGCTGGATAGCAGTGGTAAGATCGCTATTCGCATTTTTGGATGACGGCAACGAAACTCAACATGTCTTCACCTGAGTTCAGGATGCCGTGAAAGCTTCCGTCGGGGCAGTAGAGCACATCGCCTTTTTCGACGCGGTATTCAACGTCGTTTTCAGTGTACGTGGCAGTGCCCGCAGTGATGAAGTACATTTCCGAATCGCCTACGTGTTGGTGGATGCCGATTGAGCAGCCTGGCTCAAGTGAGATCTGCGCAACATAGCTGCAGATTCCACCAAGTTGATCTCCTTCAAGCAGACGGTCACGCTGCATCCTGCCGATACCGCCTTCTACCTGTTCTGCATATTGCGGTGTGCGGTTATTGAAAACGGGCATATCATCCTCCTTGTTTACTATGACCCTCCTGGCTTCCATTATATTCCGTTGATTTGTGGAGGTGATATGCAGGAGGCGTGATGATGTGAAGAGAAAATGACCCAATAGGTGCGTTTTATCGGGTTGGGGAATGAGCGTGCGCCAGCTTGCTCTAAAAGCGTCTATAATCCCGAAAGCAAGAAAACGCCTACGGGTGTAGATTGCCGTGCGCCAAAACAACGGCGTTTTGGCTTTATTGGGGTTCGCAGTTCCCGTTCGCGAACATTGGAAAAGGAGCATTGGTGCTAGACCAGTTTTTTTCGTCCCTCTCGTTTGTGGACATCTTTAACTTCTGCGTCTTTCTCGTGTTCTCTGTTTGCTACGTGTATCAGATTTTCTACGTATTCGTAACGCTTACGAAGAAACCGCCGCAACTGACAGCGAAAAAGAACCATCGTTATGCGGTTATTGTTGCCGCCGGCGTTCTGTTTTCGCTTTTTCGTTTTCCGCTCGGCGAGATTATGTGGAGTAAAAACGGTTGGAGATGGGTAAAAAACAAAAAAGCCGAAGGCAAAAAAATATTGGACCGCTCCGCAAGGGTTCCTCTGCTCGTACTTATAACTTCAGCTTTGATGCTGTTTATAAACTGTGTCAGCGAATTCAATGAAGAACAAAAAGTCTTAAAAGAAGCAGAAACGCAAAAAGCGGCGGAAAATGCCGGACCGAAAGGAACATACCGTTTTTTTGAAAAAGGCGTACATACTTTCGTCGTTGACACGATTATTCCTTATGTCAGAAACGGTAACACGTTTTTTCTTTTCGTCAGCAAAGACAATCATATCGTCCATATTCGGACATACGATGAGGAAATGCTGCTGACAAAAAAAGGAGATACGTTACGGATAAAATGCTATGAAACAGGCAAATGCGACGAGGCCGACAATTTGAATGTTGCAATAATTAAAAAGTATAACCCATAAATTTATTATTATGAAAGTCTTGAAAACTGTAAAAAAGGCGGCGGTAAAAACGGCGGCCTTATGGAAAAAAGGCGGACAATACATCTTTTGCGGCCTGACTACACTGCTTTGCATCGGCATTGTTTGGCTGGTCCGTCCATTGGACAATTTCCTCGTTTCGGCCGGCATGATAATATCGACTCTGATGTTTATCAGGCTGCGCTTTGCAACTGTTGAAATCGAAAGCGGCTGGATCCGATACGGCTGGTCAGCGCTGAATTTCGGATTGTATGCCCTGATTCTGCATTTTATTCCT
>ENA-OPUE01000990-OPUE01000990.1-human-gut-metagenome-genome-assembly--contig:-NODE-990-length-19484-cov-3.838077_pt1 | contig 19484 bp, 23 predicted proteins | sample MGYA00241466_ERZ501924 | MGnify/ENA primary metagenome ERZ501924 (study PRJEB25962, sample SAMEA2042223) | human gut metagenome | biome: human gut; feature: human-associated habitat; material: faeces...
GAATTATTCATTTTGCTGATAGTATGAAAGATGCTATGAGTATTATTTTTAGTATTCCTCGTTCTGCTTTTGATGATAGAGTAAAAAAAGATAATGAATATTGGGATTATTTTAATCGTAAGTTTATTACTTTTGGTGAAGTAATTAGAAATAAAAATCATTATATAGTTGATAATATTATTGATAATAATTTAAATAATGTAATACAATATTCTGCTGCTAAAAAACGAAATCTTTATATTAAACTTAGAACACTTATGCAATATTTTGGTACTGATATTTGTCGTAATTATATAGATAATAATATTTGGATAAATTCTACAATGTCTAAAGTTATAGATATTGCTATAAGTAGAACATTATGTATCATACCAGATGTTAGATTTGCTAATGAAGCTAATGCTATTCGTAATAATGATAAACTCCTCTACGGGGGATTGATTAAAATTAATCGTGATAATCAAGATCTTGATGAACATAATAGCGAACGTATTAATTTTGATGTTGACTTTGAGATTGATAATAACGGAAATTTAATGCAATTATTTTATAAAGTTTTAGAAATATGTCAGAAAATAAAATAGGATTTGCTTTAGTATATGAAATTTGTCCTATTTGTGGTAAACCTATGAATGAACAAATACTTATGAATAGTGTACTTAGTAAAAAATATGCTAAAGAAATAGAAAATGTTCATGGTAAAGCTATTGGATATAGTAAAACTGCTTGTGAAGATTGTTCAAAATATAAAGATGAAGCTGTAATGTGTATTGCTATTGATGAAGCTAAAAGTGAACCAAATAATCCTTATCGAACTGGACAAAGAGTTGGAGTTTGTAAAGATTTTCAATTATTTGTTGATAAACCAGAATTTATTATTAAAACAGAGAATGGTGTACCTTATTGTTTTGTAGAAGAAAATGTTGGAAAACAAATAGGATTTTTTAAATAAGTTAATATGAAAATAATTGAACCTTCTGTAGGACTTTGGAAACAAGGTGATGACGTTAAAGCTCATGTTGCTAAATGTGCAAGAGTTTGTTATAGTAAAGAAACAGGTAATGATGATGTTACTATTAATACTTTGCTTAAAAAACATCATTGGAGTATGTTTAGACATGAAAGTGTTTATGTTATAGGAGAATTTACAAGTATACTTAGTATTGCTTTAACAAGATATGATAATAATCCTTATATAGATTGGACTTTTCATAATAATAAACTATATATTGTTACTAATGGTAATTTTATTTTAGATTTAAAAGAACAACAAGAAGTAAATGCTCATGCTCAAGTTCTTCTTACTTATATTAATTATTATAGAGTATCTGAAGATACTTTCTTTAATAATGAAATAGGTTATAATATGATGAGATATACTTTTTGTATTATTACTCAAATTAGTACTTCAAGAGAACTTAATCGTGTTAGTCCTAATAATATTGCTGAACAATCTACAAGATATGTTTATGAAAATGGTAATATTTGTCGTCCTCATTGGATAAGTTCTGAAGAGGCAGAAGCGTTTAATAAAGATAATAATGTTGATTTAGATGAAGCAATAAATATTTATCTTAAAGGTTGTGAGAGAGATTTTAAAGAATATCATATGCTTGTAGATAAATATAAAATTAATCGTCAAGATGCCAGAGGAAAACTTCCTATTGATACTGCTACAAAATGTATATATACTTATTCTATTAATGAATGGAAACATATTATAAAACTTAGAACAGATAAACCTGCTCACCCTAATGCACAAATAATTGCTAATATGATTAAAAAAGAACTTGAAGGATTAGGTTACGAATTTAATTAAACTATGGAATATAAAAATATTATTAATATTAAAATAAAAGATTTTCAATTAACTGAAAATAATACTTATAAATGTCTTAATAAACAATTTGTAGATACTGAACATTTATATGTTTTTGATTATAATAGAGGAAAAATATTTCATATAGATGTTCCTATAAATACTCAAAATGAAGATATTCCTAATATTTTAGAAGAATATGGTCTTAAAGAATCTGAATGTAATTATATAGTTACTGAATATCCATGTAAAATAATAAATTTAACTTATGAAGATAAAATTGTTAGTAAAGAAAATAAAACACAAGATAATAAAGTTTTTATATGAGTATTTTAAAGAAGTATGGGCTAAATTTATCAATAATTGGCTTGTGGTGTGGGATAACTCTTTTTCTGTTATTCAATCATTCACCTTGGTATGATGAAGCTCATGCTTGGAATATTGCCCAATCGCTAAATTTAATAGATGTTTTAAGGTTTATGAATAATGAGGGGCATACATTCCTTTGGTATTTATTCATTATGCCTTTTGCAAAGCTAAATATTGGGTATCCATATTCAATGTTGCTGATAAATTGGTTTTTTGCGTTTGTCGCAATTCTTATATTATGGTTTAAGTCACCGTTTCAAACTTGGCTAAAACTTTTGATAACATTTACTTTTCCTCTATTGCAATACTATCCGGTTGTTGCTCGTTGCTATGCTATCGGGATAATGTTTTTGTTTTTAGTGGCTAGTTTTGAACAAGAGAAAATTAAACGGCCTAATTTATATGCTCTTTTGTTGGTGGCTTTAGCTAATACGAGTGTTGTTGCGTTGTTTCCTGCAACAATTTTGGGTGCTCAATTCGTATATGAGCTAATTAAAAATAAAATTAAGAATATAGTTCCGTATGTTATTCTATTAACGGGGTGTTGGCTGATTTTATTTCAGTTATGTATTCCTTTTTTGATGAGTAAGTCTGCAATTAATGCAAATGTTCATTTTTTTATAAGTGAACAATTTTTGTCATTTTTTGCATATTGTAAGGAAATATTTTTTAATAACAATGTGTTTAGTTTGGTTGTGGTTTGTATTTTAATTGCATTTTTAATTATATTCTATTTGAGAAACAGAATATTTCCAACAATGTTAGTCTTTTCGACTGCTTGTTTTGTAATAATGTTTTGTTTTATTTATAGAGGCTTTTTCTGGCATAAGTTCTTTATTTATATGTATTTTATTGCTTCAATATGGATAATTTTTAATAAGCATAGAAATTTAAAACTAAAGTTTGTTCCAATCGCTGTTTTGTCAATAATTTCAGTTATTTTTATATTTTGGCAACCATCAGATTATATGTACAATAAGGTTTATAACAACAATTCTGAGTATATAGCGAATCGAATTTTAAAAGATGAAAACTTAAAGTCTGCACAACTTGTCGGTGTTGGCTATTTGCCTGATACTATAGGTGCTTTTTTGACAAAGGGAAATATTGATATTAAAATTTTGTGCTCGGGGCTATCTTACAAACAATATCACAAACATTGGTTTTTTTGTCGTGAAGTTTTCCCTGAATATAAGTACTTAGATGCTTATTATAAGAGAAATAACAACACCTATATTGTGCTATATGAGAATATTTTAAAATTGAATAATTCTGTATACATATATTCTCCTGACAAAAAAGATTGCTATAAATTGATACTTTATATGTCGCTGTTAGATAGCTCAATTTATAAGATAGAGAAGCAAAAATAGATTTTTTATTAAAACTTTAATTGTTTTTTCAAAAAATAAATCTTTTGGTCTATTTTTTTTACTAAAAATCAACCATTCAATGTATGGTAAATAATAAATAAATATTGTAATCTTGTACCGTGATAGATGTGTAAATCTATCGGGGCAAAAAGAGGTAAGAATTGAAAAAATATTCATTCAGATTACAACCGGTCTTGGACATTCGGGAAAAGACGTTAGAAGACAAAAGACTAGAAATGGCGCAAGTTATTCAACTCTTGAATGAGCAACAAGACGGTCTTGGAAAGCTCTTAGCGAAACAAGATGCCTACAAGGAAGAACTTGAAAGCTTGTCTTTAGAAGACGATTTGAATGTATTTTCTCTAGCTAACTTCAAAAACTATATGGTGAATCTTCAAACGCAAATTAAGCAACAAGAGGCAAATATAGAAAATACAAAAAAAGCCTTAAGAGTAAAGCAAGATGCCGTAAATGAAGCCCTAAAAGATGTAAAAGTTTTGGAAAAACTAAAAGAAAAACAATCTCAAAAATTCTATCGAGATATAGAAATGAAGGAAGCAAACGAAATAGACGACATCTCAACAGCAAGATACAGATTGAAAAGAGCGTAAAAGGTAAAAATGACACAACAATTTGATTTAACTTTTAATACAACAAATACAATGGATAAAATGATGACTCAAAGTCAATCTAAATCTTATTCAAGCTCGTCTTATGCTGATGCAGATAAGTTTGATAACTTTTTGAGCAATGCCAACAAGAGTTACACTCAAGATAGTACAAGAAATGACAAATCTCAAAGTCAATCTAAAACAAACAATAGACAAGAAACAAGTAATAACAAGTCAAATAGCACAGTTGCTGAAAATAAATCTGAATATAAAGAATCTACAAAGTATGAAGAAAATTCAAACAATGTAAGCAATGAAAATTCAGTAAAAGATGAAAAAACATCTTTAGATACAAAAGCTGACAATAAAAAATCAGAAATTATTAATGACGAATCTAATTTAGTAATAAATGAAGAAATTGTTGAAAATAATGAAGTTGATGTAAAAGAAATGATGATGGTAAGCAATGCACAATTATCAAATGTTGAAGTTACATCAGAAGATGTTTCAAAATTAGAAAAATCATTTGCAATGTCAGACGTTCCTGTAGATGAAGAATTGCCGACAGAAGCAATTAAATCAGGTATAAACTTAGAAACATTGTCAAAAGCAATAGAAACTCCTGTTGAAGATACAACAGATGTGAATATGCAAGTTGTAGATAATGCAGTTAAAGATAGCGTTGTTTCAAAAGATGATGCAATTTCAGCTATGTATAAAGTAAAGACTCAAAATGTTGAAGATACTAACGATGTTAAAGTTGATAACAAAGTTGCTATTGCAGAAGCTAAAGTAGACACAAAGCTTGAAACCTCTGTAGAAACAAAAGCTGAACCTAAAATCAATGTAGAACTTGATGCAAAAGTTAGCGAAAATGTTCAATTATCAAATTTAGAAGAAAACAATCTTAAAATGAAAGATGACTTAAAGGTTGTTGATAATGCCGATGTTGAAGTTAAAGATATGAAATCTGATGTTGAAACAAAAGTAGATGTCGTTAAAGGAGAAGACTTTGCCGTTAAAGATGATGTTAAATCTAATGAAAAAACAAACATCAATGATTTGGACAAAATTCAATTAGTAAAAGATGTTAAAGCTGAAAAAGACGAGTTAAAAGCAACAAAAGATGTTCAAAATACAGTTGAAGAATTAGCAAAAAATACAAAAGACGGTGTTGTACACGAGGTTAAAGCCAAAGTTAATGAAAATCAAAAACAAGAAACTGAAAATACCGTGTCAACTGATAAATTGAACAAATTGCAAGAAGAAGTTCAATCAGCAAAAGCAGAAAATATATTTGAAACTTTAAGCACTCAAGATGAAAAAGTTTCTAACAACGATAAAAAAGTTGCTGATAAGTTTGCAAAAACAAATGTTGAATCAGATGAAACAATGGAAATTGAAGACGATACAAAAGGTATTGAATTTATTTCTAAAAAAGCTGACAAAGTTGTTGATAAAACAAATATCCAAGATAAACACGCTACAAACATTAAAGATAAAGTTGAAAACGTTAAAATTCAAGTTGAAGACAACGTAAAAGTTGTAACAAATCAAACACAAGATAGTGTGAAAACTGAAAAAGCAAATGAAGCAATGACAAAAGCCGGTTTGACAACAAAATCTTTACGTGAAATGGACGGAAAGGTTACAAGTATGGAAACCGGTAATCAAGCAGGTGCACAATTTGGTGAAACTTCTCAAGAAATGTTAATGCGTGATATTTTGTCACATGATGCAACAGCACAAACAGGAGAAGCTAAAACAACAGTAGATTTCACTCAAGCCTTGAATAAATCTACAACTGCACAACAACCTCAAGCTCAACAAAATACTCAAGAGGCTCAAGAAGTTAATATTTTAGACCAAATTAGAGCAAAATTTGCGGTTTCAAAACAAAACGGATTGCAAAAAATTACAATTGGTTTAACACCTGAAAGTTTAGGTAAAGTTACAGTAGAAATTGTTAAAGGTCAAAACGGAATTTCAGCAAACTTGTTGGCAGAAAATCCACAAGCAAAAGAAATTTTAGACAAAAATCTTGATGGTTTAAAATCAGTACTTCAAACTCAAGGTGTAAATGTAAATAACGTAAATGTAAAAGTTACTGAAGCTGGTCGTTCTTCAGAAAACAATAACAACATGTTCCAAAATGATGACGGACAGTTTAGCCAAGATTCAAGCGGAGATAATTCAAGAGGAAATAATTCATCAAACCAAGAAAAACATTCAGAATTTGAATTTATGAATAATAATTCAATAAGTGCTGAAAATACAGAACCGGAAGATGTTATTTCCAGCACAATGCAAATGGAAAAAACTGTAAGTATCAAAGGTGGAAATGGAAAAATAAGCTATAAATTATAATAGTATGTGAAATAAATGGAGAGGTAGGTAAAAGTAAATGTCAAGTATTACATCACAGATTACATCAATGCAGACAAATACTGCAATTGCTGAATCTAAACAAGAAAAAAAGGGTACTAATGATGTAACTGATTCAAACATGTTTTTAAAACTAATGTTGAAGCAAATGGAACAACAAGACCCGACAGAACCAACTGATAACTCGCAATGGTTGGCACAAATGGCTCAATATTCATCATTAGAAGCTATGAATAACTTAAATTCAAGCTTTAGCGATGTAGCCAAAGAATTAAGTACAATGAATGATACAATCGCATCAAATGCTTCAATTACACAAACATTATCGTTAATCGGTAAAGATGTAACATTACAAGTTCCAAAAGTAGATGAAAATGGAAAAACAATGACCGATAGCAAAGGCAATGTTATGTACGAAAAGGTAGAAGGTACTGTTTCAGAAGCTTCATTTGCCGGTGGCGAAGGAGTTATTACAATCGGAGATAAAACTTATCCTATCGGATACGTAGAATCAATTAGAAATAACAATAAGTAATTAATAATTAAAGAATAGTCGGAAAAGACTACAAGACTTGGGAAAGTCCTCAACGGAATGAGGCAAAAAATGAAATTCTGAATACGTTTCAGAATACTAAAGCGAAGATAACAAAAATCATAAAAGGACATAGAGGAGGAAAAATGTCACAAGCTTTATTCACATCAATGACAGGTTTGAACTCAGCACAACAGTCAATCAGTGTTGTATCAAACAATGTAGCTAACATTAATACAACAGCTTACAAATCAGCTGATGCACGTTTTGCTACATTATTCTCAAACACTCTAACTGCAGGTAACGCACCTACAGCAACAGCTGGTGGTACAAACCCTAAACAAATCGGCTTAGGTGTTAAATTAGAAGGTATTGTAAGAAACTTTGAAACAGGTTCTTATTTATCAACAGGCAGAACAGGTGATTCGATGATCTCTGGTCGTGGTTATTATACAGTAATGGACCCAAGTGGTGCAGTATATTTAACTCGTGATGGTTCATTTACTCTTGATGCAAAAGGTAACATGGTTACATTAACTGGTAACAAAGTTTTAGGTGCATCTTCATTGAAATCTGAAGAATCATCAACAGCAGGTATCCACGTACCTCAAAACTTCACAAGAACAATTACCGGTGATGATAATATCCAAAACTTAAAAATCATGAGTGAATTGAATAACTCTTCATTTACAACAGGTAAAATTTCTATGACAGTTTCTGATGGTGCAAAAGAAGCAGATATTGAATTCGTAATTGGTAAACAAGGTGATACACCAACACCGCAAGTAATTATCTCAGAAACAACAACAGCAGACCAATTTATGACACAAGTTGTTAAGGCAATTAATGACAAGGCAGATGCTGCGGGTGTAAACTTTAAATTGGAATCTAAATGGGGTAAAAGAGTAAACCAAGATAATGATAATACAGGTAAGGTTATTTGGAGTTTTGATGGTAGTACAACAAAAGCGTCATTAAAAATTAATGATACATCAACAGCTAACTTAGCTGATGGTTTAAGTTTCTATGAATTGAACCAAGCAGAAGGTGATGGTACTGCAATGTCAAAAGCATTAAGCTACCAAGTTGATGTTAACCCAACAACTTCACCAAGCAATATGACATCATTAAAAAGTTACTCAATCGGTGCAGATGGTACAATTGAAGCGACATATGACAATGGTGATAAATTAACAGTATTCTTAGATGATGCAAATGAATTCCAATACCAATATGTAACATCAACAGGTGTTTACATTAGTGGTACTTCAAACGATACAACATCTCCTGTTACAGTTAATCCACTTGTAGCATCAAAAGAAGGTTTGGTTCTTCAAATAGCATCAGTAACAAATGAAGAAGGTCTTGTATCAAATGCTGATAACTTATGGTCTGCGGGTCCTGACTCTGGTAAAATTACATTTACAATTGCAGGTCAAATGGGTACAGGTAACATTGTAACAAATGGTCTTGAATCATCAAACGTAGACTTAGCTCGTGAATTATCAAATATGATTATTGCTCAACGTGCAATCAATGCTAACTCACGTGTATTTAGTACTGCAAGTACAGTATTAGAAACATTATCTCAATTAGGTAGATAATAAATATAGTTGGTAATGGGCGTATTTGATACGCCCAACACAAATTATAACTGAGAAATTTAAGATTATTAACAAATATTAAGTTTCTCAAAACATGCTGAAACCATGGTATATCATGCTTTCAGACAAAACACGATAGGATAGGAAATAAAAAAGTTGTCCTAATCTTGAACAGGGTTTATAATAGATTTATGTTCATTTCCTAAAGGACATCTCTTGTAGAGGTTATACCTTATGGTTGAAAAAATTAAACAAGTTTTATCACAAATACAAGAGCAAATCGCACCTTATACACCAAATATAGTCGCAGTTACCAAGTACTTCGGTAGGGAAGCAATCCTAGATGCATATCAAGCAGGATTGAGAAACTTCGGAGAGTCAAGAGCGGTTGAAGCTATTGAAAAGATTAACTCGCTACCGGATGAAATAAAAGAAAATTCTAAATTTCATTTTATAGGTCATCTACAAACAAATAAAGTGAACAAAGTCGTTTGTAAATTTGATGTGATTCATTCGGTAGATTCTTTAAAATTAGCTCAAGCAATTTCTGACGAAGCTGTTAAAATCGGAAAAGTTCAAGATGTATTTCTTCAATTGAACAATGCAAATGAAGAACAAAAGTTTGGATTTTCAAAACAAGATTTGTTTGAAAACTTTTCTGAAATCAAAGATTTAAAAGGGTTAAATATTTTAGGTCTTATGAATATAGCTCCACTTGGATTAGAAGAAAATGAATTAGATATACTTTTTGAAGACGTGAGACAAACTCAAAATGAATTAGTGAAAAAATTTAACTGCGAAAAAATGAAAGAGCTATCAATGGGTATGAGTCAAGACTATCAAATCGCGGCGCGACATGGTGCAACCATGTTACGTATAGGTAGAAAATTATTTAGTAATTAATATATTGGAGGACGAATTAGTGGCTATTACAGAAAAAATCAAAGGTATTGTAGACTTTTTAACACAAGGATTAGAACAACGTGATGACGTTTTTGAAGATATGATGGATGAAGCAGGCGAAGAAGAATACGCAACAGAAGACAATTTAGCATTAGCACCTTCTTACCAACAATCTCCATTTAACCAAAGAAATGAAAAAGCAGATTTAAAAGTGGTTGCTCACCCAAATATGAGAGGCTCTGAAGTTATGATTATTGAACCTCGTTCATTCGGTGAAGCTGGTCAAATTGTTCAAAATTTAAAAGATAGAAAAACTATCGTTTTGAATTTACATTTGTTAGATAAAGAACAATCACAAAGAACAATTGACTTTGTTTGCGGTGCAGCAAGCGCATTAGGCGGTCAACCTCAAAAAGTTGGTGACATGGTATTCGTATTCACACCAAGCACTGTAACTTTAACTGTTGATTCAGCTAAAACTCAAACTCAACTAGGTACAGATAATTTATGGACTGGTAGAGCATTCTAAATTTTAAAATATGATTTGTGATAGTTGGATTTTTAGGGTACTTCGGTACCCTTTTTTTTAGCCCGAGCAGAGGCACGAGCGAAGTGAGAGGTGAACAAGAGTCAACGTAAACGTTGAGTTTGCGTTGCGATTGTGAATGTTGCCGTTTAATGCGAGGGCGTACCCGAGTAGAGGCTTGTAATGCCCATATAAACAATGGATTTTAATATATTTAGAAAAGATATCGTAATAAATGAAATGTTATAATACTTAAGAGGACGGTCAAGGCATTTGCCTTGACCGTCCTCTTAATAATCCATTATTTATTTAATGTTTCTTCTATTGTTTTTCTGCTTGTTTATTCAAAAAGGCATTTCTATTTTTTACAAGTTCTGCTGCTGTCATCGCAACACCTGCAGCGATTGCAATTTTTCCTGCAAGACTGGCAGTATTTTGTTTAGATACTTTTTGCATTAATTCATTTGCTCCAACAACTGTGCAAGCTGTTAAAACACCATCCAATGCAGCTTTAGCTCCGACTAAAACTTGTTTTTTATTGTTTTTCAAGAATGTCCAAGTCTTTTTTGCTCCATTTACAACTTTTTTGCCTAAACTAGTTGTCTTGTCTGCAACATCTTTTGTTATTGCTAACGTATCTTTTTGAGGTTCGTTTGTTGAAACGATACCTGCTTGACATTTGCAATTAGGATCAGAACATCCAAAATTTGTTGCCGGAGTCATAAAATTTGCGCTAATTGAATTTAAGTTCATGGTAATTCCTTATTTTCCTGATACTTATTAAAGCATCCTGAAAATAAAAATTGCCTTAATTTCATAAAATGTTAAGATTCTGTAACTTCAACGAAGGAACTTTTGTCTGTGCCACATACAGGACAAGTATAATCTTCCGGTTGGTCAGCGAATTTTACGCCTTCTTTTTCCTCATCGTAAATCCATCCACATGGTAAACATTTGTATTTCATATTAATCTCCTTTCTTTTTACTAAATTATTAGTATTAAAGTTTTTGGTTTTAAATTGTCAAGGTTGGCGATTTATGCTAATATTTTTGTATTATGAAACATGAATTTGAACAAAAAGTATTTTATTCAGACACCGATGCTTATGGTGTTGTATGGCACGGTTCATACCTTCGTTGGATGGAAATTGGACGTGTTGAATTGTGTGAAAAAGTTGGTTATTCTTTAACAAAATTATTCGAGGATGATGTAACTTTACCTGTTGCGGAAATTAATATCAGATATAAATCACCTGCTAAATTAGAGGAAAAACTTTTGATTGAAACCTCATTAATAGAATCAACAAAAATATCAATGACTTTCGGACAAAAAATTTATAATGCAGAAACTAAAAAACTTCATATAGATGCAAAAGTGAAAGTTGTTGCAACTCATAATGACGGCATGCTTTATAGAAGTTTGCCTCAAGATTTGGTAGATTTTATTGAAAAGGTTAAAGATTAATGGCAAAAGTTAGATTGAATAAATATATCGCATCTGCAGGAATTTGCTCTCGTCGTAAAGCTGACGAGATGATTGAACAAGGTCTTGTAAATGTAAACGGAAAAAGAGTTTCAGAACTTGGATATTTAGTTTCTGAAAAAGATAAAGTTTTTATAGATGAAAAATTAATTCACCCTTTAAAACACGAATACTATCGTTTTTACAAACCAGCCGGATATATTACAACAGCTGATGATGAAAAGGGTAGAAAAACTATATATGACATTTTGCCGGAGGAATTACATAAGTTAAATCCTGTAGGTCGCTTGGATAGGGAATCTACAGGGTTGATTATTCTAACAAATGACGGAGAATTAATTAATGAGTTAACACATCCGTCAGTTAAAATTCAAAAAGTTTATATCGTAAGCATTAACGGTAGAATCAATCAAAATCATATTGACCAAATGGCAAATGGTATTGAAATTGAACCAAACAAAAAAGCTTATGCAGAAGTTGAAGTTTTAGAAATATCAAATAAATCAACGTTAATGGAAGTTGTTTTATATCAAGGTTTGAACCGTCAAATCAGAAAAATGTTTGATTATTTAGGTTTTGAGGTTGAATCTTTAAAAAGAATTCAACACGCAACAATTACTCTTGATGGGTTAAAACGAGGTGAATTTAAACCAATCAAACCTAAACAAGTTAAAGAGTTAAAAGCTTATATAGAGAAGGCTGCTAAAAAATAATGATTAGTTTTGCTATTGTTGGTAATATTGCATCAGGAAAATCTACTGTAGAAAACATTCTGCAGGAAAAAGGTTATAAGGTTTTCGATACTGATATTATTGCTCATGAAGTTTTAAATGATTTTGCAGAAGAAATTATCAATCAATTTGACGGACATGATATTTCAGAAAATGGAAAAGTTTCCCGTGAAAAATTGGGAAAAATAGTTTTTAATGATAAAAAATTAAAAGAAAAACTGGAATATATTGTTCATCCTGAAATCAAAAACAGAATTAAGTCGATATTTGAAAAAAATAAGAATGAAAAATATGTTTTTGTATCAATTCCGTTACTTTTTGAAATTGGATGGGGCAATTTATTTGATAAGATATTGTTTATAAAAACAGAGGATGATATTCGCTTAAAAAGATTAATGCAGCGTAATAAATTTACGCAAGAAGAAGCTTTATCTCGAATAAAGTCGCAACTACCACAAGAAAAAAAAGCTAAAAAAGCAGATTTCGTTATTGAAAACAATAGTAGTATTGATGTATTGCAAAAATATATTGAGCGGTTTATAATCCAACTAGAGGATAACGGAGAAACTTAGTGTCAGTTTACTTAGTATCAAAACTGGAAGCCGAAAAAAAGAAACGCACACAAGTTGCATTAGGTGTTTCTCTGCTTGTCGTTGCAATTTTTTCGATAAGCGTTATCTTCTTTCAACTATTGTTAAGAAATGAAAGAATTGAGATTGAAAGTCATATCACAGAAGTAGCAAAACAAAGTGCTCAGGCTGCTAATATTATGATAGCCGGTGATTTTCAAACTCTTGCTTTATATGCACATTTATTAGAAAAAAATCCTAAGGCTTTAGATAGAAAAAATGTTGATAAATGTCTAGAAAAAGCTATTACAAATACAAGATTTTTGTCAATGGCGATAGCTTATCCTGATGGACAAGTTAGAATTTATGATTCAAGAAAAGGTTTTTATCCTTATCAAAATGTAAAATCTTTCCGTTATTTCCAAACAGCGATTAAGGGTAAAAAGTTTGTTGACTTCATAAATAATTACTATGATGAAGACAAATTGATAGTACTTTTTGCAATTCCGCTTAAAGATGCAAAAGGTAATGTTATGGGTGTTTTGACAGCTTCTCAAAGAGTTTCTGACTTTATTAATGCGATTGATATCACTGCATTTAACGATCAAGCTGTAGTTCACATTATTGATAACGAAGGACACATCATTTTACGTGATACAAGCCCTAAAACTGTATTGAAGTCTTCAATATTTGAAACTAATGAAGTAAATGATAAAGTTCGAAAAGAAGCTTTGCAATCAACAAATCCTGTAAGTTACTGGTTTAAAGATGAAAACGGTGTTAAAAAAGTTGCAGCTTTTGTACCTTTGGGTTACAACAATTGGAAAGTTTTGGCAATCTTACCGTTTAGCTCTATAAATCACAATACAAAAATGGTATTGAGATATGCAATTTTATTCTTCTTGCTTATTAATACACTGATTGTAATCGCTGTAAGATACAACTGGATTGTAAGACAACGTTCTGATAATATGATTATGGACTTGGCTTTACAAGATGATGTTACAAATTCATTAAATAAAACAAGTTTTTATATTGAATCAGAAAAAATGTTGTTAAAGACTGATATTGAAGAAGAACCTTTAGCAATTTTGGTTATGGACATTGATAATTTTAAAGTTATCAATGAAGTTTATAATGTTAAAAAAGGCGACAAAGTTTTACGTGATATTGCAAAAATTATATCTAAAGCTGTTGCTGAAAATGGTATCTATGCAAGACTTAATGACGATAACTTTGCTATCATGATGAAATATGATACTGATGAGGATTTAATAGGTTTTGTTGATGATATTACAGACGAATTAGCAAGTTATAAACTTAATATAAAATTAGTACCTTCGTTCGGTATTTTTAAAATAGCAGATAGAAGTTTGACAATTAATGCAATGTGCGATAGAGCGAATATTGCAAAACGTACAGTTAAAGGGCTTGTTGGTGAAAGATATGCTTTCTTTGATGAAAGTCTAAGTAAAGCTATTTTGGAAGATAAACAAATTGAAGATGAGATGAAACAAGCTCTAGAAGAACATCAATTTGAAATGTACTTGCAACCAAAAATTAGTATGGCAACAATGCAACCTTGTGGTTCGGAAGCTTTAATTCGTTGGAATCACCCTAAAAAAGGTTTAATTCCTCCATACAAATTTATTCCGCTTTTTGAAAGAAATGGTTTTGTCGTTGAAGTAGACAAATACATTTGGGAAGAAGCTTGCAAAACAATCAGAAAATGGTTAGATGAAGGTAAAGAACCTTTACCAATTTCAGTAAACTTGTCTAGAATTCACTTTAAATATGATGATTTAGTAGAAGTAATTCAAGGTTTGGTTCAAAAATATAATGTTCCGCAAAAGTACTTTGAATTAGAGCTTACAGAAAGTGCATTTTTAGATAACGAGGGTGCTGTAAACTCTACATTAATCAGATTGCAAGAACTTGGCTTTACTATTGCAATGGATGACTTCGGTGTAGGTTATTCTTCATTGAATATGTTGAGAAAACTTCCTGTAAATGTATTGAAGTTGGATAGAGGATTTATCAATGAAGCAACTTGTACAGAAAGAGGTTTCATCGTTCTAAATCACGTAATTCATATGGCAAAAGACTTAAACGCTACAGTTGTTTGTGAAGGTATAGAAACTGAGGAACAAGCTGAAACATTAAAGAATGCAGGTTGTGATATTGCACAAGGTTTCTTATATGCAAAACCAATGCCGGTAAAAGAATATGAAGATTACGTTTATAACCATGAAGGTGCATACAGTAAATAATGAATTTTGATGAATATTACTTAAATCAAAATCTTATCTTTTTACGTAAATCGATGCCTGATATAGAAGAACGAATGAAAGATGTCGTAATTACAAATAATTTTAGAATAGGTAGTTCACATACAGGTTATCCGATTTTATTTCGTAATGACGTTGCTTTAAACGATCAATATGATCCGGTTGAAGAATGTGCAAATGTTTTTGAATCAGTTCCGCAATCAAAATATAATTTGTATATAATATGTGGTTTGGAAATGGGGCACTTATTGAACTTCTTTAACGATAATTCAAAAGCTCATATAATTTTGTTTGAAAATGACTTGGAATTAATGAAGTACACTTTGTCCAAAGTCAGTATGATAAAAATATTGGGTAATCCAAATATATATATGGTTTCAAACTACAACGAATTAGGCACTGTAATGAATCATATTAAAACTTTGGATATAATAAATAGCACTTATGTAGTTTCAAATAATTTCTATTCACACGCTTATGGTAATGTCATGGCTATTCTTCAAGAGTCGTATTTATAATAAAACTTGATGTAATGTTTTATTTTATTGAATTATAAAAGTGATATAATAACTTTATATCTACTTTTTCATTGGTTATTGCATCAATTAATTCATTTTTCAGTTCTTCAATGTTCCTTAAATGTTGAAAATGAAATAATTCATCAGGTTCAACTTCAAGTGCATCTAAAATATTAGTAAGTGTTTCTGAGGTTACGAAGTTATTTCCACATTCGATTTTGCTTAAATTCCTTTCTCCTATACCAACAAGTTCTGCAAGTTTTTCTTGCGTAAACCCTTTTTTAGTACGGAGTTCTTTAATTCGTCTTCCTAATAGTTTTTTTATATCTGTATTATTGTCCATTACTATCCTCAATGACAATATAATACGCTATATTTTTTATTAACATAACGTAATTTAAAACTCTAAAATAATTGACAAAGAGTTTTTAATTTCCTAGAATAGAACATGTGAGTTCGGATTTCTTTTAAAAGTTTGTCTTTTAAGGAGAGAAAATTTAAGTTAAGGAGTTCTATGCAAAATTTAGAAGAATTAAAAAAGCAAGTTAAAATTGCAAAAAATGTAAGTTATGTTCAGATAAAACTCTTAAAGTATTTGGCAAAGGTAATGAACACGCAGGAATAATGATAATAGGCGAAGCCCCAGGATGTGAAGAAGTTAAAAAGAGGGAACCTTTTGTTGGTAGAGCTGGTGAAAAATTGAATACGTATCTACTAGAAACAGGTTTTGATATAGAAAAAGACATTTATTTTGCTAATGTGTTGAAATGCAGACCTATTAGCAATAATGAAAAAGATAGAAGACCAAAAGAAGATGAAATAAAAAACTGCAAAAACTTTTTGGAACAACAAATCGAAATAATAAATCCAAAAGTTATAATTTTGTGTGGCGTAACAGCAATGAAATTTTTTAAAATAATAGAACCTTTAAAAAATATTCATGGTAAAGAAATTACAAAAAATGGTCGTAAAATATATCCTGTTTATCACCCTGTTGCAAGAGTAAAAGATGAAATTAAAATAAATGATTTAAAAAATATAAAAAAAGGTATGAAGTAGATACCAATGAAAAAAGTTTGTATTATGTCGTTTATTCTTATTATAATTATCAGTATCACAACAATTTCTGTTGTTATTGCTGGTCCTAATTATAAATATAGTTCTGTAACTCAAGAACAAAAATCAAATAATTGTTTTAATGCAAAATTATCAACGTCTTTAAATTCTTCAAAATCTTTAAAGCCTACAATGGCATGTATAACACTTGAACCTTCGGAAATTATAAAAAATGTTGATAATTCAAAAAAATATAAAGAAGTAAAAATCAAAAAAATACGTTTAAGTCAAGATGCGGTTGCAATAAAAAGCAATTTATGTCAATTAAATTTTGATTTTGCTAATTATAATATAGAAAAAATTCCATTTCATATAAACGTTATTCCTGTATTAATTGAAAAAAGCCAATTAAGCCAAATTCCGCTTGGTAGTATTATCCATGTTATAGATGAAAAATATGCAATGAGTTATGACGATAATGATACAAGAGCTTATTATTATGTTACGGGATATGTGGAAAATGGTGAACCAGATGGCTTGTATACATATTCACATAATCAAGACATTAAAGATTATATGGGATATTATGGTTCTTGCGGAAGAACGTGTAGTTTTGCAGATTTAGAAATTGTACAATGGATAGAAGATAAGTAAAAATGAGTGAAAATTTTTATCAAAAATATACAGAAGATGAACAAAAAGATAGTAATAATTTCCTAGTGAAGAATGTTATTATTTCTTTTTTTACTATACTTATTACATTAGGGGGTATATATGTCGGTTATTTAATGGATTGTTTGGCTCCATTTAGTTACACTAATGAATTCTCAGATACACCTTCTACAATTTCTGCAAGTTATAGCTATAAATACAACACTATTAAAATAGAATTATTGATAGATGAAATAATTGAAAAATGGCAAGTAGATGTTTCAAATGGAGTTTTAGATGATATTACATTACGTTGTAAAACTATTGACGGTTCATTAAAAAAAGATTTTGTTTTCAATGATGTAGAAATAAACAGGGGTGAAAAAATAAAAGGTGAATTAATAATTGAAGATGCAACACTGAATGATTTTACAACTGTAAAAGACCTCTTGGGTGGGGTAGTTCAAATTTACGGACCGAAAATAATAAGTCTTGATTTAGAAGAAAGAAGAAAAATGAAAGAGTTCTATACTAGTGGTGCAGCCCTTTGGGCAGAAATACTTTGAGAAGGGTTTTACCCATATCTAGGTTATTAATTCACATAAAAAAAAGCCACCTAATTGGCGGCTACTAGACTTGGGGAGGAGGTAAGTAAACCTTTCGGTTTTCTTATGCCTTTTATATCGCACGTCAAAAAAATATCTTTATAGCGTTTTTAAATTTATCCTCCATTTGGTTTATGTTAAAATTTTTGTATGGACAAAATAGTTAGTAAAATTACATCAGGCTTGAAGGGTGAAATCGTCATCCCTTCTGATAAATCAATCTCTCACCGAGCAATTATGTTTTCTTCTTTAGCAAAAGGGGCAACAAAAATTTCTAATTTTTCTCGTGGCGCAGATTGTCATTCAACACTAAAAGTATTCTCTCAACTTGGAATTGAACATGAGTTTTTATCAGAGCAAGAATTAATCCTTGTAGCAAATGGAAAACTTAAAGCCCCGACCAAAGATTTAAATTGTGGAAATTCGGGTACAACAATGCGTTTAGTATCTGGAATTTTAGCCGGACAGAATTTTGATTCTGTTTTGTTTGGGGATGAAAGTCTTTCTAAAAGACCGATGAAACGTGTTATTGAACCGCTGTCATTAATGGGAGCAAAAATTGACTCAAATGAATTTAAAGCTCCATTAAAAATTTATGGACAAAATCTTAAAGGAATTGAATATAATTCAAAATTAGCTTCAGCACAGGTTAAATCATGTGTCCTTCTTGCCGGTATGCATGCTGATGGTGAAACTGTTTTTACAGAACCATATGTTTCTCGTGACCATACAGAGCGCATGCTTAAATATTTAGGTGCAGATATTCAATGTGATGGGGCAAAAACAGTAATTAAACGTTCGGAATTGACATCCCAAGACATTTCAATTTGTGGAGATATTTCATCGGCGACATTCTTTATTGTTGCAGGTTTAATTGTCCCTCATTCAGATTTTGTAATTAAGAATGTAGGCTTAAACCCTACACGTACAGGCATTTTAGACGTAGTTAAAATGATGGGTGGTGATGTTGAAATTTTAGATAAAAAACTAATTTCAAATGAAGAAGTTGGCGATTTGAGAGTAAAAACATCAGATTTACAGGCTTGCGAAATTTCAGGAAGTTTGATTCCTCGCTTAATTGACGAATTACCTGTAATAGCCGTATTGGCAACCCAAGCCGAAGGTACTACGATTATTAAAGATGCCCAAGATTTAAGAAATAAAGAATCTGACAGAATTACAGCGGTGGTTAAGGAACTACGCAAATTCGGCGCTGATATTGACGAAACATCTGACGGATTTATTATCAACGGTAAAAAAGCTTTAAAAGGTGATTGTGAAGTTGATACATACCATGACCATAGATTAGCCATGAGCATGTATATTGCAGGTCTAATTTCAGAAAATCCTGTAAAAATTAATGAGTTTCAATGGATAGATATTTCATTCCCTGAATTTGAAACTTTAGTAAATCAATTATTATAAATAAATTTATAAATTAAAAGTCGCAGCTTGCATTTG
>ENA-OPUE01001000-OPUE01001000.1-human-gut-metagenome-genome-assembly--contig:-NODE-1000-length-19367-cov-4.654567_pt1 | contig 19367 bp, 15 predicted proteins | sample MGYA00241466_ERZ501924 | MGnify/ENA primary metagenome ERZ501924 (study PRJEB25962, sample SAMEA2042223) | human gut metagenome | biome: human gut; feature: human-associated habitat; material: faeces...
CCAGCCGTTGTCCCCAAAACTCTCTGAAATGTTCCTTGCAGACCACTAAAGAATCGTTCATCGTCTCATTCAGTCCCAGTTGGAACACACTGATAAAGTCCTTCAAATCCTGATAGATATCTGCCAAATCCTCTGAAATACATTTTTTGATGGGCGTGTCACTGTACACCATATCCGGCAAGAACACTTCCAGATAATCGTCCTTCGCCCCCAATACACCGGCCACAGTCCTACGTATCAGTTCATAATCTTCTTCAGTAACGAAGATTTCAGGCTCATCCTCTCCTATCGGTTCACATGGAGGCAACAAAGTCGCTTTCAAATAAAGCAACGGAAGTATTTTTAAGGCAGTATCTACAAAATCATAGCGTTTCATATCACGGGCACGTTCCAGAAAACCACAATATTCGGCGGCCACCGTCACAAATTCTACTGTATTTTTGTCAAATATCACCTGACTGTACTTTTCCATAAACATTAAAATTGAATCGCAAAGTTAAGAAAAAAGAGATTAAATAAGGCAATAATTAATGTTTTTCATGTACATTTGCGAAATAATAAATAGAACGAAGACCTATGGCAAAGAAAAAATCAGATAAGGAGACAGAGCCTAAAAAGGTATCTACCAAACGATTCTCCGCTTTTTTAAAGAACGAAACCACACATTTTGTAATCGGATTGATCAGTGTAATTTTTGCAGTTTATCTGTTACTGGCATTTACCTCTTTCTTCTTTACGGGGGCCGCCGACCAAAGTATTTTGGATAATCAGCAGCCGGGTGAACTGATGCAGACTACCAACCATGTAAAGAACTATGCCGGAGCACGCGGCGCACAGCTTGCCGAATTCCTTATAAATGAATGTTTCGGACTGGCAGCTTACTTTATCATTTTGTTCCTGGCAGTAGTGGGTATGAAATTAATGAAAGCTTACCAGTTCCGTATCTGGAAATGGTTTATGTCCTGTTCTATCCTGCTCATCTGGTTCTCTATCACATTGGGATTTATTTTTGACGGCACCTTTGGGGATAGTTTTATCTATCCGGGGGGATTGCACGGACATAATGTAAGCAATTGGCTGATTTCACAAATTGGGATTCCAGGTTTGGGATTATTGCTGTTCATAGCGGCACTATTGTTCTTTATCTATTTAAGTAACGAAACCATACTGGTTATCCGTAAAGCACTGCGTCCCAGCTTCAGACGAAAGAAAAAAGAGGATCAAACAATTTCTGCAACTGAAGAAAATCCGATTAAAGAAGCCCCCCGGAAGGAAGAATCCAGAAAAGAATTCTCTAATCCCGGTCCTGCTATCGTAGATTTCGAATTAGAACAACCGACAAAGAAAGAAGAGGAAGTGGAAGAACAAGTGCCCTTCCCTTTTGAGAGCAAGCAGGTTACCGAACCGGCAGTGATAGAAGAACCTGCCTACACAAACGAAGAAGAGGAAGTTGAAAATACAGATGAACCTGATTTTTCAATCAGTGAAGAAACAAATGAGGAAGACGAAGCATACAAAGGTCCCGTACTTCCACCATACAACCCCCGTCTGGATTTGGAAAACTATAAATTCCCTAGTTTGGATTTGCTAAATGAATACGAAGATGATGGTCCCAATATTGACATGGAAGAGCAAAACGCCAACAAAGACCGCATCATCAAGGTTTTACGCAGTTTCGGAATCGAAATCAGCTCTATCAAGGCAAGCGTAGGTCCTACCATCACATTATACGAAATCACTCCGGCAGAAGGAGTTCGTATCTCGAAAATCAGAAACTTGGAGGATGATATCGCATTAAGTTTGTCGGCACTGGGGATCCGTATCATCGCCCCGATACCGGGTAAAGGTACTATCGGTATTGAAGTTCCGAATGCCAACCCGCGTATCGTACCGATGAAGTCTATCCTGAACAGTAAAAAGTTCCAGGAAACCACCTATGAACTGCCTGTGGCGTTAGGCAAGACCATTACCAACGAAGTCTTTATGGTGGACTTGGCAAAGGCTCCCCACATGCTGGTGGCCGGTGCTACCGGACAAGGTAAGTCTGTAGGACTGAACGCCATCGTGACTTCTTTATTATATAAGAAACATCCGGCAGAACTGAAATTCGTTATTGTAGACCCGAAAAAGGTGGAATTTGCCATCTATGCTCCGATTGAGAAACATTTCCTGGCTAAACTGCCCGATGGAGAAGATGCCATTATCACTGATGTTACTAAAGTGGTACAAACCCTGAACTCATTGTGTATAGAAATGGATGCCCGATACGACCTGTTGCGCAAAGCCGGTTGCCGTAATATCAAAGAATATAATGCGAAATTCATTAACCGACAGCTGAATCCGGAAAAGGGCCATCGCTTCATGCCTTATATCGTGATCATCATTGACGAGTTCGGTGACTTGATTATGACAGCGGGTAAGGAAGTGGAATTGCCTATCTGCCGTATCGCTCAGTTGGCGCGTGCAGTGGGTATCCACATGATTATCGCTACACAGCGTCCGACTACTAATATTATTACAGGTACGATCAAAGCCAACTTCCCTGCACGTATCGCATTCCGTGTATCTGCCATGATGGACTCCCGTACCATTCTCGACCGTCCGGGTGCTAACCGTTTGATTGGTAAGGGTGATATGCTCTTCTTGCAGGGAGCCGATCCGGTGCGTGTGCAGTGTGCCTTTATCGATACGCCGGAAGTGGAGGAAATCACGAAGTTTATTGCCCGTCAGCAAAGTTATCCTACTCCGTTCTTCCTGCCAGAGTTCGTGAGCGAAGATGGTGGTAGTGAAGTAGGAGATATTGATATGGGACGGCTTGATCCGTTGTTCGAAGATGCAGCCCGACTGGTAGTGATCCATCAGCAAGGTTCCACTTCGTTAATTCAGCGTAAATTCGCTATCGGTTACAACCGTGCCGGACGTATCATGGACCAGCTGGAACGTGCAGGCATCGTCGGACCGACCAACGGAAGCAAGGCGCGCGAAGTGCTGTGCATGGACGAAAACGACCTGGAAATGCGAATGAGTTCCCTGAAAAACTAAACTACATTTTATATGAAACGACGAAACGTTTTTCTGCTTTCGCTTCTATGTCTTTTATTTTTGTGCCCGCGTATTTTACAGGCACAGTCAGACGCGAAAGCCCGTGAAATACTGGACAAGACCGCTGCTGCCTTCCGACAGGCACAAGCGGTCAGCATCACCTTCGGCGGTACCCAGGAAGGTACTTTGCTGCTGAAAGGAAACAAGTTCCACCTGAACACCGGTGACGTAGAAACCTGGTTCGACGGAAAAACCCAGTGGAGCTACCTCAGACAGAACGAGGAAGTCAATGTCTCCACCCCCACCCCGGAAGAACTGCAGAGCATCAACCCGTACGTACTGCTGGACCATTACAGCCAGCATTACAACAGCCGTTACAGCGGAGTGCGGACACACAGCGGCAAACAGGGACAGGAAGTCATCCTGACTCCCCGTGCGTCACAACAGGACATCCGCAGCATCTGCTTCGTTGTCAACAACCGCTATGAGCCGCTCTACATCCGCATCGACCTGAAGAACGGACAGCAGCAGGAGATCCTGATCCGCACTTACCGTGCCCTTCAGACAGCCAGTGACAAGGAGTTCACTTTCGACTCAAAGAAATACCCGGATGCCGAAATTATCGACATGAGATAATCTTTTTTCCGTTTTTTATCGCGACCTTTTATTTTTTCGCTATCTTAGCGAAACTTTAATGTCTAACTAAAAAACGAATACTTATGGAAATGAAAAGACTGATCCCTACCATAATGCCGGCCTGCTGCCTGGTACTCCTGTTCAGTGCCTGTTCTGAAAAGAGCAGTTACACGCAACTGATTCCCGGGGATGCGTCCTCTGTCGTGGCCGTCAACCTGCAGTCCCTGACTGAAAAAGCAGGCATTTCTTCCGGAACTCCCGCTTACGAATCCTTACAGAAGGCTTTCTCATCGGGTAAGGACAACCCCCTGAAAGATCTGCTGGCTTCACCGGACAAATCCGGCATCGACTTCAGCAAGGACATTTATATCTTTACCAATTCCACATCAATGAATATAGGAGTCGTAGCCCGGCTCAGCAATGCATCCGACTGGACTGCTACCCTGACTGAAATGAACGACGGCGAAAAGAATCCGATCAGCCAGGGAGACGGTTTCTCCTATCAGCTTTCGGACAAGTCCATCCTGGCCTATACCGAGGATGCACTGCTGATCTGCTCCAACGAGCGCCGCACGCCTGAAGACAGCCTGATAGCCATGGCAGGACGGCTGATCCATCAGACAGAGGCCCAGAGCATCACCGGCAAGGAAGCCTTCAAGAGCATGGAAAGCGAAAAAGGAGATATCCGTTTCATGGCCGCTCCAAATGCCCTGCAAAGTGCATTCAAGACTTCGGGTTACAGCAGAATGCTGCCTTATCCCTACACCAGCACCCTGACAGCCCTGCCTGCTTCGTGTGTCACCGTCGGCAACGTCAGTTTCGAAAAAGGCAAGATCGTAGTAGATGCCAAACCTCTGGGCCTGGACGAAGAAAGCCGTGCCTTTCTGGAAGCTGCCGTCAAACCCTACGGAAAGATTGAAGGAAAATTCGACAAGCTGTTCCCGTCGTCCACACTGATGTACTTCAGTGCCAACTTGAACGGCAGCGAACTGACCAGCTTCTACCGGCAGCAGCTGAAATCAGCAGACAACAACCAGCTGATGGAAGCCCTGGCACGTTCTGTCAACGGTGAAGTAACTTTCGGTCTGCTGAACTTCAGCCTGACCAGCATGCCGGCCTTCGTCATCTACGGCGAAATGAAGAGTCCGGACGCCCTGGATGCCCTTTACCAGAAGAAAGACAGCCTGGGACTGAAACGCACACAAAAACTCGTGAAGCTGGCTGACCACGAATACATGATCGAAAATGCAGCCAGACTGTTCCGCAACATGTCGCTGTTCTACGGATACAAGGACGGACGCTTCTATGCAACCAACGACGAAATGGTCTACAAGACCATCGGCAAGGAATCATCTCCTTCCCTAAAAGGCAGCTCCTATCTGGACAACCGCAAGGGAACCAGCCTGTACAGCCTGATCAACGTCGATGCAGCCCTGCAGCTCCCCATCGCCAAGATGGCGGCAACGACACCGGCAGGAGCCTTCCTTCAGATGGTCGGAAAGATCTCCTACATCTCGGCCGGCAGCAACGGCGACAACGGACATGTGGAAATTGTCCTGACCGACAGCAAGGAAAATTCCCTGAAGCAACTGACCGACCTGATGGTCCAGTTAAGCAAATTATAAAAACTCTATAAACAGTAAAATTGAACGATATGACAACTGAACATGTGAAATGCCTGATCATCGGATCAGGACCGGCAGGTTACACTGCCGCCATCTATACCAGCCGTGCCAACATCGCTCCCGTACTCTACGAAGGACTGCAGCCGGGCGGCCAGCTGACCATCACCACCGAAGTGGAAAACTTCCCCGGTTATCCGGAAGGTGTGACGGGTCCTGTATTGATGGACGACCTGCGCAAACAGGCAGAACGCTTCGGTGCCGATATCCGCAACGGAATCGTAACCAAGGCCGACCTGAGCCAGGCCCCTTACAAATTCATCATTGATGAAGAAAAGGAAATTACAGCCGATACGGTCATCATCTCTACCGGTGCCACAGCCAAATACCTGGGTCTGGAAGATGAAAAGAAATATGCCGGCATGGGTGTGAGCGCCTGTGCAACCTGCGACGGATTCTTCTACCGCAAGAAAACGGTAGCCGTAGTGGGTGGAGGCGACACCGCCTGCGAAGAGGCCATTTACCTCGCCGGACTGGCCAGCAAGGTTTATCTGGTGGTACGCAAGCCTTTCCTGCGCGCTTCGAAGATCATGCAGGAACGCGTACTGAATCACCCCAACATCACCGTTCTGTTCGAACACAACGCAGTCGGCCTGTATGGTGACAACGGAGTGGAAGGCATGCACGTGGTGAAACGCATGGGTGAAGCCGACGAAGAACGCTACGACGTAGCCATCGACGGATTCTTCCTGGCCATCGGTCACCAGCCCAACTCCATGCTGTTCAAGCCGTGGGTAAAGACAGACGAAACCGGATACATCCTTACGGAAGAAGGTACTCCCCGTACCGGTGTGCCCGGAGTATTCGCTGCCGGTGACGTAGCCGACCCGCACTACCGCCAGGCTATCACAGCTGCCGGAAGCGGATGCAAGGCTGCCATCGAAGCAGAACGCTACCTGTCGGCCAACGGACTGCTGTAATCCCCCATACACACAGGCCCGAACTGACGGCTAGGGCTGACCTTCCCTGCACACCGGGCCTGTGCGATTTCCTGCCTTTATTTAGGAACAGGTTTGGAAAACGAGAACACTTTTTTTACAAACACATACATTTATGAAAAGACTAATCAGAAAAACATTTGTTGCTATCCTGCTTACGGGAGGAGCAACAATGGCATTTGCCCAACAACAGATGCCTCCGATTCCGGTTGATCCCAACGTACGCATCGGTAAACTGGACAATGGACTCACCTATTACATCCGTCACAATGCTCTGCCGGAAAAACAGGCTGACTTCTATATTGCCCAAAAGGTAGGTTCCATTCTGGAAGACGATAACCAGCGCGGTCTGGCCCACTTCCTGGAACACATGTGTTTCAACGGAACAACCCATTTCCCCGACAATACCCTGCGTGAATGGCTGGAAAGCATCGGAGTGAAGTTTGGAGCCAACCTGAATGCCTACACTTCCATCGACGAAACGGTCTATAACATCAATAACGTCCCCGTTACCCGCGAAAGCGTAGTTGACTCCTGTCTGCTGATCCTTCACGACTGGGCCAACGACCTGACCCTTGATCCGAAAGAAATCGACAAGGAACGCGGAGTCATCCACGAAGAATGGCGCACAGGCATGGGAGCCATGATGCGTATGTATGAAACCGTACTGCCCGTTCTCTACAAGGACAGCAAGTATGCATACCGCCTCCCCATCGGAACCATGGAAGTGGTGGACAACTTCCCCTATCAGGCACTGCGTGACTATTATGAAAAATGGTACCGCCCCGACCAGCAGGGAATCGTTGTCGTGGGAGACATCAATGTAGACTCCATCGAAAACAAGATCAAGAGAATGTTCTCCCCCATCGAAATGCCGGAGAACCCCGCTGAACGTACTTACTTCCCTGTGCCCGACAACGACGAACCGCTGATTGCCGTTGCCAAGGACAAGGAACAGAACATACCTATCATCTACCTTTTCCACAAGCATGAAGCCGTCAAACCGGAAGAAAAGGGCAACATGGACTACATGGTCTACAGCTACCTGACTTCCATGATCGAAAGCATGCTCAACACCCGTCTGGAAGAACTGACCCAGAAGGCTGATGCTCCCTTCATCCAGGCTTTTGCCGGTGACGGAGACTACCTGCTGTCAAAAACCAAAGGTGCTTTCATGGGAATTGCCGCTGCCAAGGAAGACGGCATCCTGACCGCTACGGAAGCCCTGATGCGCGAAATCGAACGCGTACGCCAGTTCGGATTTACCGCCAGCGAATATGCACGTGCCAAAGCTGACTACCTCCGCAGTCTGGAAGTGGCCTACAATGAGCGCGACAAACAGCGTACAAACAGCTACGTCAAAGAGTACGTACGTCACTTCATCGACAACGAACCGATTCCGGGTATTGAAAACGAATATCCGCTCATGAACCAGATCGTTCCGAACATTCCGGTAGAAGCCGTGAACCAGGTGATGAAGCAGCTGATCCAGGAAAAGAATATCGCCCTCAGCGTATTCTGTCCGGAAAAGGAAGGCATGAAATACCCCACAGAAGCCGAACTGAAAGCCGTGATCGACAAGGTGAAGGCTGAAAAACTGGAACCCTACGTGGACAAGGTATCCAACGAGCCGCTGCTGAAGGAGAAACCGCAGGCCGGCAAAGTGGTGAAGACAGAACAGGGAGCCTTCGGATCAACCATCCTGACCCTGAGCAACGGTGTACGCGTGATCGTGAAACCGACAGACTTCAAGGCCGATGAAATCCGCATGAAGGCATTCAGCCCCGGAGGTAACTCTCTCTTCGACGACAAGGATGTCCTTCAGTTCTCCGTCATGAACGAAATCGTTCCATTGGGCGGACTGGGTAACTTCAGCGCCGTAGACCTGAGCAAAGTACTGGCCGGAAAAGTGGCTTCTGTCAATGCATCCGTAAGTACCCTCACCGAAGGACTCGGTGGCAGCTGTTCTCCGAAAGACCTGGAAACCATGCTGCAGCTGGTTTACCTGAACTTCACGGCTCCGCGTATGGATCAGGAAGCCTTCCAGTCATACATCCAGCGTGGCAAGGCTGCCCTGGCCAACCAGGCTGCCAACCCGATGAGTACCTTCAACGACTCACTGGCCGTAGCTCTCTACAACCATCATCCGCGTGCTCTTCGTCTGAAAGCTGAAATGATGGACAAGGTGGACTACAACAAGATCATGGAACTCTACAAGAACCGCTATGCAGAAGCAGGCGACTTCACCTTCCTGCTGGTAGGTAACATTGACCTGGCCACTGCCACTCCGCTGATTGAGCAGTATCTGGGCGGACTGCCGACCATCAGCCGCAAGGAAAACTTCCGCGATCCGAAGATGGATATCCGCAAGGGTGATTACGAAAACAACTTCATCCGCGACATGGAAACAGCCAAATCAAGCATCATGATGGTGTACAGCGGCAACTGCCCGTATACCCTGAAGAACAAGATCATGATGAGCATGTTCGACCAGTTGCTGGATATTCTCTATACCCGTACCGTACGTGAAGAAGCAGGCGGTACCTACGGTGTGAGCAGCTGGGCTTCCATCAGCAAGTATCCGCAGGAAGAAGGAACCCTGAACATCTACTTCGATACAGATCCGAACCGCCGCGAACAGATGGTAGGACTGATCAAGCAGGGTCTGCAGGACTTCATCGCCAACGGACCGGCCACCGAAGATCTCAACAAGGTGAAAGAATACATGCTGAAGACCTATCAGCAGAACCAGAAGGAAAACGGCTATTGGATGGGCGCTCTGAATGAGTTCTACTGGACCGGTCTGGACATGAACAAGGACTACGAAGCAACCGTAAATGGCGTTACGATCGATGATCTGAAAGCATTTGCCAAAGCTTTCATCGGACAGAACAATGTCATTGAAGTCAGCATGAGTACTCCGGCTACCAAATAACTGACAACCGGCCTATGTTACTGACCGAAATAAGAAGAAACCAGAAACTTGCAGCAAAGCGGAACCCCATGTACGACAGGAACCGCTTTGCCAAGTTCCTGATTTATCTGTTTACAGCATTCTGGGCAGCGTACCTCGTTCTGATCGGGGTTTCGCTGTCCTTTGCTTTTGAGGAGGATATCCCCGGCATGGAACCCTATGACGCACTCGACAGCGTCCTGATCCTCTTCCTCCTGATTGACTTTCTGATCCGTTTTCTCTTCCCCACTCCGGCGCAAGAGATCAAACCCTATCTGTTGCTGCCTGTCAGCAGACAGCGACTGATCAACACCCTCCTCGTACAGGTGGGTCTCAAACTCTACAACCTGTTCTGGCTGTTTCTGTTCGTACCCTTTGCCGCCCTTACGGCCGCCCGATACTTCGGCGTGGCAGGAGTGACCGGCTATGCAGTGGGTATCTGGCTGCTGATGACAGCCAACGCCTACTGGAGCATACTGGTACGCGCACTGGCCCGTCAGCACACGCTCTGGCTCCTGCTCCCCGCAGCAGTCTACGGTCTGCTGGCCCTGCTGGAATTCGTTCCCTCGCAGGGAATGGTCAGCCAGTTCTCCATGTGGCTGGGCGAAGCCTTCCTCCGCTGGAACCTTCTCGCCCATGCAGGCGTACTGGCAGTCATCGTCCTGCTCCTGCTGGTCAACTGCCGTGTGCAGACCGCCTGCATCTACAGCGAACTGGGACGGAAGGAAGACTCCCGCGTCAGACACTTCAGCCGCTACGGCTATCTGGAACGCTTCGGCATGACCGGTGAATACATGCGGCTGGAACTGCGCATGATCTTCCGCAACAAGACACCGCGCAAGAACTTCCAGATGATGTGCATTGTCCTGGTTCTTTTTGCTGCCATGCTCTTCGGCATCACGCAGGAGTCCACCCAAAGCGTCTACTCCATCCAGCTCTATTCCATCTACTGCTTCACGGGATTTGCCGTTTCGATCCTGACCCGCATCATGGCGTACGAAGGCAATTACCTGGACGGACTGATGGTGCGCCGGGAATCCCTGCTCAGCCTGTTCCGGGCCAAATATTACTTCCACTGCCTGCTGCTGGTTTTCCCGCTGGTTCTCCTTCTCCCGTCCATTATCTGGAGCGGACTTCCGGCCGGACTGGTAGTCAGCCAGCTGTTTCTTACAGCGGGCATCATCCTGCCCCTCATCATGCAACTGGCATGGATCAACCGGAAAACAGCTCCGCTGGACGCAAGCATAATGGGTAAAGGACAATGGAACTCACCTTACCAGATGGTAATCGTGTTCTTCGCCTTCTTCTTCCCGATCCTGCTCAGCAACCTGCTTTTCCTGGTACTCAGCGAGAACATGGCTTATCTGGTATGTACCCTGCTGGGAATGGCCGGAATAGCCGCACAGCCCCTGTGGATGCGATACCTGTACCGTCAGGTCATCCGGAAGAAATATGACATCCTGACGAACCTGCGAGACACACGCTAATACTTACAACCTCCTGCAAACAGACAGAATTATGGAAATCAAGATAAACAACCTGATCAAACGATAGGGCAGCAAGACTGCCGTAGACATACCCGACTTCACCCTCCAAGAAGGAGAAATCCTGGGACTGGTGGGAAACAACGGAGCCGGAAAGACCACCCTCTTCCGCCTGATGCTCGACCTCCTGCAGGCCGACAGCGGAACCGTCTGCATGAACGGCACCGACGTGGCCCGCAGCGAAGAATGGAAAACCTTCACGGGAGCCTATATGGACGAAAGTTTCCTGATCGACTACCTCACTCCCGATGAATACTTCCAGTTCAACGGCCGCATGTGCGGACTGGACCGGAACACCGTCAATGAGCGCATCCGGCGCTATGAACGCTTCCTGGGCCCGGAAATCCTGGAAGAAAAGAAGTTCATCCGGAACCTCTCGGCCGGTAACAAGCAGAAAATCGGAATCGTCAATGCCCTGCTCCAGAATCCGCAGATCGTCATCCTCGACGAACCCTTCAACTTCCTCGACCCCACTTCGCAGTCGCTGCTGAAACACATGCTGCAACACTACGGCGAAGAACACAAAGCCCTGATCCTCGTATCGAGTCACAACCTGAGCCACACCATAGACCTCAGTACACGCATCGCCCTGATGGAAAAAGGATCGCTCATCCGTGACCTCGACAACACCGACGGAGCCGCCGGAAAAGAACTGGAAGACTACTTCGAAGTGAAGGAAGAAAACTGACCGCACGATCCGGCCGGAACGACCGCACGATTCAGGCCAAACGACCGCTCGATAACTTCGCATTGACTGGTCAATGCAAAAAAAAAGACCGCACGATCCGGCCGCAATGACCATATGATTCAGCCCCATTCCCAGTATAAGTCCTGCCGGACCTGCTGCGAACGGGGCTGAACAGTCTGCAGACCTCTCCTTCCGGGAAGATAAAAGAAACTTAAACAGGTCATAAAATACCCTAAGTCCAGGTACACACAACCCGGATATTACGTACATTTGTTCAAAACAATTGATATGTGCAGACGCTTACACCTCCGTTTTCCGGCCGGCATGCTGGTCATGCTGCTTGCCCTTCTGCTTGCTTCGTGCGGCACACGGGCTCCCCGCTATGACTACCGTCAGCTGGCAAAAGCTGCCGTCCGACTTGACATGGACATCGACGCCAAGGACAACCACCGCCTCTACATCGAGGTGGCCGACTGGATCGGTACCCCCTATCGTCACGGAGGCACCACCCGCAAGGGAACCGACTGTTCAGGTTTCACCTCGGCCGTCTACAAGAAAGTGTATCACCACAAACTGAAACGCAGCTCCGAAGAACAGCGCACCAAAAACTGCCGGAAAGTAGCCAAACGCAACCTCAAGGAAGGCGATCTGGTGTTCTTCCACAACGGACGCAAGAAACGGAAAGCCACTCATGTGGGCATCTACCTGAAAGACGGACGGTTCGTACACGCCAGTACCAGCCGGGGAGTCATTGTCAGCCGGCTGGAAGAAGACTACTACCGCCGCTGCTGGATGCAGGGCGGACGGGTGAAAGGCATCTGACAACAACCATCCACAAACACAACAGGCAATGAAACATCCCGACCATCTCGCATTTACCCTCCTGCTCTCCCTCTGCACACTGGGCTTCCTGCCCGCCGCTGCACAGGATCCGGACGGGAAACCATCGAATCCTCAGGACACCACGGAACTCAGGCTGAACACCGATGCCGTCAAGCTGATCCAGTTTGACTTCACCCCCGACCTCAGCAAGATGAACCAGCCCAAGGAAGCCCCTCTCGACAAGAAATGGATGGAATTCAAAGCCGACCTCTCCCTGCCGAGAAGCCTCATCGACACCACCAGAGTGAGAAAACCCACCGGATACATCCGGCTCGCCCCATACAGTATCTGGACGAAATATGGCGAAGAACCTGTGTACGACCGCACGGTGGAAGGCCGCCCCAAGGAACAGAAGATCTACTGGACCTTCAACCCCTACCGTTCCTACTACAACGATGACTGGAGTCCCACTCCCTCCACCGGAAGCATGTATCAGATGAATACATCCCCGGTAGGCCCTGCGATCTGTATCAACAACCTGGACTTCATCATGACCCTCTACGAGACCTTCAACAAGCACGGACGCACCCTCAGGCACAACCGCAAATATGCAAATGCCTGGAAGACCTACAAGGACTACAAGCCGACCCGGGAAGACAGTCTGAAGTTCCCCAACTACCTCCGCCGGAACAGCCTGGATTTCATGCCTCTCGTGACGGACAGCGTGGCTGACAGCCTCAGCACGGTGCACTCCTCTCCCCTTCCGGCAGATACCCTGCCCGCCACCTTGCCCGGTCATCAGGCAAACCATCGCGGTATTGTCATTCCGGAACGTCCGGCTCCCGCTCCGCGGCCCGAAAAAAAGAAAGAAGAAGAGCCGAAGAACATGGATGAACTCTACGACTATATCCGCGAAAAGAAAGCACAGGACTCCCTGTTCTATCAGGAAATGTTCCATTCGGAAAAACTGCGCATCCGCAAGGACGATGTGGAGAAAACCCGCCAGTACCTGAAGGAGCGCGAACACTGAGACGGAGCACCACCGGTCCGGTCAGAAAAAAACGCTTCGGTGTGCAGGATGAAACGTCTAAATGTTTTCAACTGCACGCCGAAGCGTTTTTCAAAAAGCCCGAACGGCTATACGCACTGTATTTTATTTGCGGAAGACAAAGTAGACCGCCAGGATCAGACAGACAAAGGCTGCCAGGTGATTCCAACGCAACTCCATCTTGAAAGCAATCATTGAGAACACCGTGAAGACTGCCAGCGTAATCACTTCCTGAATGACCTTCAGCTGCATGATGTCGAAAGGTCCCCCACTGTCGCGGAATCCCAGACGGTTGGCCGGAACCTGCAGACAATATTCAAAGAAAGCAATCGCCCAGCTGAAGGCAACGACTCCAATCAGCGGCAATGCAGCAAACCAGCTGAACTCTTCACGCATCTTCAGATGTCCGTACCAGGCAAAAGTCATGAAGATATTCGAAAAAATCAGCAAAACAATCGAATAAATACCATTTGTCAACATATCTTTTTTCCTTTATTTAAAAACCGGCGCAAAAGTACAAATAAAATGTGACAAAGCGAAGAATGTGGTATTATATGATTTCCCATCCGAAGCAGTTGTTCGGAATTTCCGAACAACTGACTCTTCATCTAATTCACCCTCTTCAAAGATATGCTTGATATGCTCGCTGACATTCGATTTACTGGTCTGATACAGCTCACACATCTGCGCTTGTGTAAGCCATAAGGTTTCATCTTCCAGTCTGACATCCATTTTAGTCTGCCCGTCGATGGAGATATAAATAATCATCTTGTTCTCTTCCGTTCTTCTATCCTTTCTGATTACAGGATTTTTCTTACCGTATCTTTTCTACCAAAACAACTTCTAATCTGTTTATATCGGCCATTGTATAATTATTATCTTTGCGTCATACATAAAGATAATAATAAATATAAATCTATAAGATGAATCATGCTATTTTTAGCACAAATACCACCCAAAGAAAACCAATCACTCAATTGGCAGAATAGTTGAGAATAGTCCTTATAGCAAGCAAAAATGATTACCCCTTCGCCTCATAAGTGCGATACACCAGATAATGCCCTTTCGCCATAATCCGAAACGAATCGCCTTCCACCTCATTCAAGGTTCCCTGCCACCAATACCGGAAGTCATAGATCGGATATTTCAATCCTTCGCTCCGCAACTGCACCGCATCAAAATTGAAGACGGACACCTGCTGGTGCGGGAATCCGGCAAAGGTCTGTGTATCTGCAGCCGGAGTAAAGAAACCGTAATCCGTCAGCATCACCACTTCCAGCCCCATCTGCTGATACTCCATAAGCAGACTGATATTGCCCAGCGTATGATCTTCCCGTTTACCTGTTGCTCCCACAATGGCAATGCGACGTATGCCCTGCGAAGCCAAAAAGGAAACAGTCTTCATCTGGTCGTTCGTTTCCTGATCCGGAATGCGATGAATGCGGTCCTGAAAACGAATCCGGTTCTCTTCCGAGAGAGAGTCTCCGTCGCCTACAATCCAGTCAGGCAGACGTCCGCTTTCTACCAGCGCATTCGCCCCTCCATCGCAACACACCACGCAAGGTGCCTGATCCAGAACGGACAGGGGAAACGGATGTGATGGAAACTCTCCGTTCCCTACAACTACGGCTTCGGGTATAGCAAGATATATCCCTGATTTATTCTTCTCCATATTGCCAGCTGATTATTCGTTTTCAGTTCGTGATCCGGTTCTCATCAATGAAAGCCATTTTCTCCATCCGAAGAAAGCGACGATCGCATACACTCCATACAAAGCTGAAGTGAAATACAGCTCCTTGTAGATATAGAGGGCACAACATACCCAGTCCACAATCATCCAGGCCCACCACTGCTCCACATATTTGCGGGCCAGCATCCACATGGCTATCACGCTCAAGGCCGTCGTGAAACTGTCCGTCCAGGGCACGCTGCTGTCTGTCCACTTAATCAGTATCCACGCTATGAACGCCCAACACAGGACAAAGACCACCGTCAAAGGAAAATACTTCCTGAACGGCATGCGGGTGATAGGGATTTCCTTTTCCTCCTGCTGTGCATCATGCTTTTTCCGTCCTCTGCTCCAAACAATCCAGCCGTAGACCGAAGCAATCAGATAATAGACATTGATTCCGAAATCGGCATAGAGTCCGGCCTGGTAATAGACTACCAGATAGATGGCCGGCATTATGATACATGCCAGCCACAGATAAATACTGGCCCGGTATTCAAGCCACAAATAGACTAACCCTACGAGGGTTCCAAACAGTTCCAGATAATTCATGATGCAAAGATAAGGGGAAGTGATGAGATAATTCTTGCTTTGCGAGGAAAAGTAATTTTCATTCCCTGTTTTTTTATAAATGATGTTTACTATCTTTGTAGTGAAAATTAATATCCTAACTTAAACATGTTGTATTAATGACATATGTTCTATAAATTAATTCAAAAAAAATGTGATGAATGGATGGATTCATCTGACTGTACCATCCACGAACTGATGCAATATATTTATGCGCAAAACAAAATGCGTGATGCCCAAATTGAGGCTATTAAAATATATTTATTCTTAAAGATTGCTTGTGGCAACAGACCTTTGTGGGAACTGTTCTCTGATGGGTGTTTCAATAGTCTGGATTTCAACACGATGGAACTGACTGTGGAAGCACGAAGTATTCTTACCTCCAACAAAGCGGCAGCCGCGTTATTGGAATATGCCTTGTTGAAGGACAAAAATGGGAACCAGTTAGCGCCTGAATTAGAAAAAGTCATCAAATCGCAAAGTGGACGTATCAATTATGAGGATACCTTTAAAAAGATATTCTATGGCGTAAACTATACCGACTATCTTTTCAGTCTTCCGATGGGAGCTGGAAAAACGTATTTGATGGCTGCTTTTATTTATCTAGATTTATATTTTGCGCTGAACGAACCCGATAATCCAGCTTTTGCCCATAATTTCATGGTATTGGCTCCTTCTGGATTAAAGTCGTCTATCATTCCAAGTCTAAAAAATATTCAGGAATTCGATCCCACCTGGATAATTCCTGAACCTACGGCTTCTAATCTGAAAAGAATGATTAAGTTTGAGATTCTTGACGAACAAAAGTCTGCCAAGAAAAGCAACTTGGTAAGAAATCCCAATGCCCAAAAGATAAACAACCACCAACCTTTGGAAGACTTGATGGGATTGGTGGCTATAACCAATGCGGAGAAAGTTATTTTAGATCGTGTTGGAAAAGATGAGAATGAAACTTTATTTAATCAGGAGGAAGTAACAAAAATCCGAATAGCCAATGAATTACGTGATATTATAGGACGCATTCCACATTTGGCTGTGTTTATAGACGAAGTACATCATGCAGCCGATGGAGAAATAAAACTCCGTCAAGTGGTTGGAGAATGGACTAAGAAACATTCTTTTTGTGGTGTATTAGGCTTTTCGGGTACCCCTTATCTGGAAAAAGCAGAAAGCGTAACATTGTCCGATTCCTTTGTAATAAAAAATACCGACCTTTCGAATGTGGTTTATTACTATCCTTTAATAAAAGGTATAGGTAACTTTCTTAAAGTACCCGAAGTAAAATATGCAGATAATGACACGGAAACCATTGTAAAAAACGGCGTAAAGGAATTTTTAGATAACTATCTTCATACCGTTTATGCTAATGGTGCTTGTGCTAAGTTGGCTATATATTGCGGGAAGATAGAAACACTTGAGGAGCTGATTTATCCGCTTGTTACTCGTATGGCTTCAGACTATGGTTTAAACCCAACAGAGGCAATTTTGAAATACCATGGTGGAAACAAGGTCTATCCGCAGCCCGAAGGCGCGGAGACGGAGTTTGCTTCGCTCGACATTGATTTTTCAAAAATCCGTATTGTGCTGCTGGTTCAGATAGGTAAGGAAGGGTGGGATTGCAAAAGCCTGACGGGGGTTATCCTGCCACAAAAGGGAGTGTGTCCTACTAACATGGTGTTGCAAACCAGTTGTCGTTGCTTGCGCCAAGTCATAAAGAATGCCGACGAAACAGCTTTAATATGGCTGAATAAATTCAATGCTGACACATTGAACAAACAGCTGAAGCAACAACAGAACATTTCTTTGCAAGAATTCAATAAAGGCAAGCATCTGAAAACTATCCAGATAGAGCGCTTTTCCAGAATGGACAGGCTGAAAGTCCCGCCTATTGATTTCTATCAGTTGAAAGTGTCCTATCAGACTCTGATTACAGAGGAACATCCCCATACCGCCCAAAAGCTGGCTGACGATAGTATCTTCACCGAAGCGGATGTCGCTTTGATTCACAAGCAGGACTTGGCTGGAAAAAACTTGGGTCACTATCTGGCCGAAACCGAAGCGGGCGAATACATTTCTTTCCGTCAATGGTTGTACCAAATTGTGAAAGAGAGTTTTCGCACGCTGTCATTGGAAAATCTGAAGGAACACGAAGCCATTCTCAGAAAGATTTTTGAGCGTATCACCTTAAAAGATGAAACGGGCAATACGCGATATGACAACCGGTACGACCACGACAGCATCCGTTCGCTCGTCCGCAGGGCTTTTGTTCCCAAACGTGATTTCTCGGTCAAGGAGGAGATTGTTCCCTGTGAAGCCAGCCTGTTGCAGATTGAGCGACTTGTTTCACCTATTTCTGTACAAGACGACAAACCATTCTTCCCATCCCAAGAAGATGTCAAAACGATTGTCGATTGGGATACCAATGCACAGAACAAGATTTTGTCGTCTGAAGAACTGGCATTGATCGAGAAGATGAAAAAGATGGGATATCCGATACCCGAACCTACCGACCCGCATCCTGAACGCGAACAGACCTATCATTATCTGCCTTATCGTTTCGACAGCGGATTGGAGCGTCAGTTTTTCAAGGATTCCGTTTTGCCCATTTTGAAAAGTTATCACTCTCAGCTGGAAATCTATTTCAACGGAGACGACACGCTCACTGATTTTAAAATAGACTGCTATAAACAGATGGGGAGAGAGTGGAGGTATATCGGCAAGTATGTGCCCGACTTTCTGCTGTTAAAGCGCAATGGGGATGGTTCCATTCACCGCATCATCATCATTGAAACGAAGGGAGAAGGATTTGTGGCCAAATTTGCCGACCGCCGGCAGTTTATGGAAACAGAGTTTATCCGTAAGAACAACGAGCGTTTCGGCTACGAGCGTTTCCGCTTCCTGTATCTGGAAGATACCCTTACTAAAGAAGAAAGAGAGAAAAAGACAATAAAGGCAATCAAGGATTTTTTCAACATTTAAAACAACGATATATATGGCAATCAAATACATACCCTATTTCCCCAATACATTGGAAGGCCAGGCCGTGCTCGACAACTTTGTACGCACCAAACGCATCCTCCGCTATCGCGACAACGACCGTGTGGAAGAACGCATCCAGCAGGGCATGCCTCTCTACGAAACGGAGTTGCAGGAACGTGTGGGCAGAAACCAGAACGGTAATCTCGTGCTTCGTGGTGAATGCCTTTCGGCTTGTGCCTACCTAAAAGACAAAGGTATTACCGTGGACTTGGTGTATATCGACCCTCCTTTTGCCAGCGGTGCCGATTATGCCAAAAAGGTGTATCTTCGTCGCAATCCCAAAGTGGCCGAAGCCATCCGTCAGGCCGAAAGCGAACTGGATATCGAGGAGCTGCGTTCGTTTGAGGAAAAGATGTATGGTGACATTTGGAACAAGGAAAGTTACCTCAATTGGATGTACGAGAACTTGATGGCTATTAAGTCGGTAATGAGTGATACGGCAAGCATCTATGTGCATTTGGATTGGCATATTGGACATTATGTAAAGATATTGATGGATGAGGTGTTTGGAGAGGATAATTTTAGAAATGAAATTGTATGGCATTATGCGGATTATATGCAGGGAAATGCTACTAATGCATTTCCCAAAAAACACGATAATATATATTTTTATACAAAAAGTCATTACTGTCCCGTTAAAAATGGAAATTGGTCTTTGAAATAATTGAAATATAGT
>ENA-OPUE01001011-OPUE01001011.1-human-gut-metagenome-genome-assembly--contig:-NODE-1011-length-19198-cov-3.251006_pt1 | contig 19198 bp, 22 predicted proteins | sample MGYA00241466_ERZ501924 | MGnify/ENA primary metagenome ERZ501924 (study PRJEB25962, sample SAMEA2042223) | human gut metagenome | biome: human gut; feature: human-associated habitat; material: faeces...
TGTATGTGCATGATGTAGGAGGAATCCTGACGCTGGTATTCGAAGAGAACGGGGAATTATGCTTTGAAGTAACCTCCGATGATTTTGACCCGATGTTCGATGACATTGGAAGCCAGCTTAAGATCAAGCAGCTGCAGAGAGACAAGCAGGATCTTCTGCAGGCATTGCAGTTATATTATAAAGTATTCTTCCTGGGTGAAGAGATAAACAGCGAAGAGTAACTATAAGGAAACAGACAAAACAGGAGGAGAAAGATGCTTCTTGTAATCGATGTAGGAAACACAAATATTACACTTGGTGTGTTTGACAAAGAAGAATTATTTGGTACATTCCGTATGAAGACAAAGCAGCCGAGAACATCGGATGAATATGGAATTACTTTACAGGAACTCGTAGAAAGACATGGGATTGAAAGTTCCAAGATCAATGCAGTGATCATTGCATCCGTAGTACCGGATGTGATGCATTCACTTGGCAGTGCGATCATCAAATACTTCGGCGTAAAACCGGTGGTTGTATCTGCTGGAATTAAGACCGGAATCCGCATTGTCACAGAGAATCCGAGACAGGTCGGTCCGGACCGCATTGTAGATGCAGTCGGTGCGTATACTTTATACGGAGGTCCAACAATTGTTGTGGATTTTGGAACAGCAACAACATTTGACGTGATCGGTCCGGACGGAACATTTGAAGCAGGTGTGATCGCACCGGGAATTCGCACTTCAGCAAATGTACTATATAGAGATGCAGCACGTCTGCCAGAGATTGAAATCTTAAAACCAAAGACGATCCTTGCAAACAGCACGATTGACAGTATGCAGGCAGGTTTGTACTATGGAGTTGTTGGTGAGACAAAATATATGGTACAGAAGATGAAAGAAGAGACAGGCTTTGATAACATGAAAGTTATCGCAACCGGAGGCCTTGGAAATATGATCGCACAGACGGTTGATGAGATCGACTATTACGATCCAACATTAACATTGAAGGGATTACAGATCATTTATGAGAAGCAATAAATTAAAACCTCTGGTTATTGGAGATATTACAATTGAACACCCGTTAGCACTTGCACCGATGGCAGGAGTTACAGATCTACCATATCGTTTGTTATGTAAAGAACAGGGTGCTGGAATGATGTGTACTGAGATGGTAAGTGCCAAAGGATTATACTATGGGAACCGTAAATCTGAGCCATTGATGGCAACAGATCCGAAGGAAATTCCAGTAGCGATCCAGATTTTTGGATCCGATCCAGAGATCATGGGTCAGATGGCAGCGAAAGTCAATGATGGGCGGTTTCAGATGATCGATATCAACATGGGATGTCCGGTTCCAAAGATCGTGAATAACGGTGATGGATCCGCATTGATGAAGAATCCGGAATTAGCAGGGAAAGTGATCAAAGCAGTTGTAGATGCTGTGGATATCCCGGTTACAGTTAAGATCCGAAAGGGATTTAACGATGAATTGATCAATGCACCAGAGATGGCACAGGTTGCACAGGAGAATGGAGCAGCAGCAATCGCAGTTCATGGAAGAACAAGAGAACAGTACTATTCAGGAACAGCAGACTGGTCGATCATTCGCAAGGTAAAAGAAGCTGTTGATATTCCGGTAATTGGAAATGGTGATATCACATGTGCCAAGGATGTATTAAGAATGCAGGAAGAAACAGGCTGTGATGGATTTATGATCGGAAGAAGAGCCAAAGGGAATCCATGGATCTTCAAAGAAATCTTACATTTCTTTGAGACAGGAGAAGAAATGCCAAGACCATCCTTAGAAGAAGTTGTCGCCATGATGTTGAGACATGGACAGATGATGATCGATTTTAAAGGAGAATACATCGGAGTCCGTGAGATGCGGAAACATGTCGCATGGTATACATTCGGTTTTCCAGGGGCAGCAAAACTTCGCGAGAAGGTAAATCATACAGAGACATACGAAGACTTAGAAGAATTACTGCAAAATTATCTCAAAGCCACGAATGGCAGGGATTAGGAATTGACAAAAGAAACTTAGGTAAGATATAATTAATCAGTTAACATTTAGAACGAAAGGAATAGTGTTATGGCAGAGGCAAAGAAGAATATATTAACCCCAGACGGTTTAAAAGCATTAGAAGATGAATTACAAGAATTAAAAGTCGTAAGACGTAAAGAGATCGCACAGAAGATCAAAGAAGCAAGAGAACAGGGTGACTTATCAGAGAACGCGGAATATGATGCAGCCAAAGATGAACAGCGTGATATGGAAGCACGTATCGAAGAGATCGAAAAGATCTTAAAGAACGCCGTTGTTATCGATGAGAAGTTTGAAAAAGGTGTCATCAGCCTTGGATGTCACGTATTATTAGAAGACATCACTCTTGGAAAAGAAGTAACATACCATATCGTAGGTTCTACAGAAGCAGATATCCTTCAGAACAAGATTTCCAATGAAGCACCGATCGGTAGAGCTTTACTTGGAAAGAAGATCGGAGATGTCGTATCCGTAGAAGGAATCAATCAGGTAAACGACTTCAGAGTCATTGATGTACAGAGAAAGTAAGAGGAAGTAAGAAAAGTGGCACAGCAGAATAAAGATACAAACGAACTGATCAAAGTAAGAAGACAGAAACTGGCTGACTTACAGGCAGCAGGGAAGAATCCGTTCGAGATCATGAAATATGATGTAACACATCATTCAAAAGAGATCAAAGATAATTTTGAAGAATTAGAAGGAAAAGAAGTAGCAGTTGCAGGACGTTTAATGTTCAAACGTGTGATGGGTAAAGCATCTTTCTGTAACGTACAGGACCTTCAGGGTGGAATTCAGGCATATGTAGCAAGAGATGAGATCGGTGTAGAATCTTATCAGGATTTCAAGAAGATGGATATCGGAGATATCGTAGGTATCAAAGGTAAAGTCTTTGCTACAAAGACAGGAGAAAAATCTATCCATGCAGAAGAAGTGATTTTATTATCTAAGAGTTTAAAACCACTTCCAGAGAAATTCCACGGATTAACAGATACAGATACAAGATATCGTCAGAGATATGTTGACCTGATCATGAACGAAGAATCCAAAGAAGTATTCATCAAACGTTCTAAGATCATCAGTAAGATCCGTTCTTATCTAGATGGACAGGGATTCATGGAAGTAGAAACTCCGATGTTAGTATCCAATGCAGGTGGAGCATCAGCAAGACCATTTGAAACACACTACAATGCATTAAGTGAAGATGTAAAATTACGTATTTCCCTAGAGTTATACTTAAAGAGACTGATCGTTGGTGGACTTGAGAAAGTTTACGAGATCGGACGTGTATTCCGTAACGAAGGTGTTGACACACGTCATAACCCAGAGTTTACATTAATGGAATTATATCAGGCATACACAGACTATCACGGAATGATGGATCTGACAGAGAACTTATATCGTTATCTTGCAGAAGAAGTATGCGGTGGAACAAAGATTCAGTATAAAGATTTCGAGATCAATCTTGGAAAACCTTTTGAGAGAATCACAATGGTAGATGCAGTTAAGAAATACTCTGGAGTAGACTTTAAAGAGATTAAGACTTTAGAAGAAGCAAGAGCAGCTGCTGAAGAACACCATGTAGAATACGAAGAACGCCACAAACGTGGAGATATCTTAAACTTATTCTTCGAAGAATTCGTAGAAGACAAACTGATCCAGCCAACATTCGTTATGGATCACCCAGTAGAAATCTCTCCATTAACAAAGAGAAAACCAGAAGATCCAGATTATGTAGAACGTTTTGAGTTCTTTATGAATGGATGGGAGATGGCAAATGCATACTCTGAGTTAAATGATCCGATCGATCAGAGAGAACGTTTCAAAGCACAGGAAGAACTTCTTGCACAGGGTGACGAAGAAGCCAACACAACAGATGAAGACTTCTTAAATGCATTAGAGATCGGTATGCCACCTACAGGTGGTATCGGATTCGGTATCGACAGAATGGTAATGTTATTAACAAATTCTACAGCGATCAGAGACGTATTATTATTCCCGACAATGAAGAGCATGGGGGCTGCAAAGAATGAAGCTAACAATGCTGCACAGTCTGCTCCGGCTGAAAAAACAGTGGAAAAAGCGATTGCTGAAGTGAAAGAAACATACGATTTCTCCAACGTAGAAGTGGAACCATTATTCAAAGACATGGTTGATTTCGAAACATTCAGCAAGTCAGATTTCCGAGCTGTAAAGGTAAAAGAATGTGAAGCAGTTCCAAAATCTAAGAAACTTCTGAAGTTCGTATTAGATGACGGAAGTGGCGTAGATCGTGTGATTTTAAGCGGAATTCACGATTACTATGAGCCAGAATTCTTAGTAGGAAAGACATTACTTGCAATCACAAATCTTCCTCCACGTAAGATGATGGGAATTGATTCTTGCGGTATGATTATCTCCGCTACACACCTTGTAGAAGGAAGAGAAGGACTCAATGTTCTGATTCTGGATGATAAGATTCCGGCAGGAGCGAAGTTGTACTAAGAAAGTAAGAAATCTTCACAATTTGACAACAAAAATTCTTTTTGACAACAATTTGACAACAAATTTGTATTCAAACATGAATCATCATGAAGAATGGTGATTAGTTGTCAGTAATACTACTCCAACAATATGAATTGTTGAGGGCACTTTTTGAAAGAAAAATCTTTCAGAGAGTGCCCTTTTTTTATTCATTAACAATGTTTGTTGTGGTCGAATAAAAGGTGAAAGGGGAAACAGATTTGAAAACAGAAAATATGTATTATAACCAGCAGAAGCGTTCAGAGGTAAAAGAAGAAGCACGCAGACTTAGAAGAAAATTTCTTCGTTATCAACAAGCTGAAATTGTATATAGTTTGTCACATAAAAAATTGATGGAACTAGCAAATGATGCAGGAGCGATTTACAGAATGGATGGAATTGTTTTGATAAACAGAGAAATCTTTGATGAGTATCTTGAGCAATTTCATGAAAAATAAAGGAACGTTAGTTCGAAGAAAAGGGGATTCGAGATGCATGGAAAAGTTTGGATGTTTTCTCATCTTATTGATGATGAAGATATAGAATTTATGCAACATGAATTTATAAGTTATAGACAAGCTATGGATTATTACAATCTTGGATATAAAAAAGAAAAACCAAAGATGGTGAAGTTTACAAATCAAACTTCAGTAGAGGAAGAAAAGATAGAAGAAGTTTACATTTCAAACTTCAAGAAGTCCCAAAAACAAACTTCAAGAAGTCCCGAAAATAAACTTCAAGGTATTCAGTTAATGAAAGTAACATTTCTTGGATTGCCAACCGAAAATGTCCTGCTGTCTGTTGTTGTTATGGGAGCTGTCATATTAATATGTTTTGGAATTTCTGTAAAATGCTTCAAGTGGGAATAAATAGTTAAAAGAATAAAATTAATTTAAAATCTGCTGGATGACGGTAAAAGAAAAAAGCCGTCGTCCAGCAGATATATTTTCACGCATCTATCATAAATTCGATTTTGTTTTCAATAGATCTTTTTTCATAGAGAATCTCCGTAATAAAATTGCAAACGACGGAGTAAAATTCTTTTTGTGTTGTATAAAATCTGGTGCCACTCAATAGATTGCATTGAAGTGAATAAAATTAGTGGTTACATTTTGGCTACAAAAACATTACGGACGAAGCGGATTATGTGGATAAGCAATCATAAAACACACATAAAACGAATTAATAATACACTTTATAAGCGTTTGTATGAATGTAAAAGACGAAATTAACAGGTTGTTTCTTTTTCAATCAATGAAGCTGGTACCATGCTTTCGTATGGTATATAGTTTTCCAGTGACTGAATTGCAATCTGCGCCATAAGGGAAATATTCTGGTCGATAGAGGTAATGGGATGAACGGCATAGTTGGATGCAGGTGAGTTGTCGTATCCAATCAATTCAATGGTGTTGGGAATATCAATATTATTTTTGAGGCACTGACGTTCAAAAAGACTTGCAATATCGTCATTTGAGCAGAAAACTCCTATTTTTTTACCGGTGTATTTTGTGGTAATATGCTGAACCAGTTTATTCATGGCTTCTGTAGCTTTGGGCAGGTATGGATCTGTGAGATCATTTTCAATAAACCGTTCATAACAAAGATCTTTTACCTCATATTCAAATCCCAGGATTCGTTTAAAGGATGGCCAGTCTTCTCGAAAATCATTATTAATATGAATGAAAACTTCACAGTTGTTACGTATCAAAAGATTTGCGGCAAGTTTGCCACCAGTAAAGTTATCATTGTTAATTTGCTTAAAATTACCGCCGACACGTTCAATGGAGATAACCGGGACTGGCAGGTTTTCAATGTCCTGAGCGGAAAGAAGATGACTCAAAAGAATCAGTCCTTTGATTCGGTAGGAAATTAGATTTTGAATAAGCTGTAATTCTTCTTCTCTGGAATCATTGGAAGTATAGACGATTAGATTATAGCCTTTTTCTTTGCCGTATTTTATTAGTTGATTGAGTAATTCTGTATAGAAGCTTAAATGTAGGTGGGGGAAAATAACCCCAACCAGATTGGATTCTCCGGTTACCAGAATGCGGGCCAGATTGTCCTGCTGGTAATTCAATTCTTTAATTGCTGTTTTGATTTTATCCTGTGTTGTCTGCGATATGAGCTCAGGATGGTTGAAGTAACGGGAAACGGTAGTCATGGAAACACCGCTCCGTTCGGCAATATCTGTAATTTTGACTTTACTCATAAAAGAACCTCACTTATTTGGTAAATATAGTCTTGTGTTATATGCGATATGAGACAAAATATATCTCACTTTATGAATTTGATTATATCATAAGATTAGGAAAAATGGAAGAATAAATGAAAATAATTTCATGAAAAAATTTCATATAAGTTTTATTGATAAAAAGAAATACCATAAAAATAAAGAAATAAGCTATGAAATATACACAAATTAAACAAAAAAATATTGTGAATAGTGCTGAATAGTGAAAAAAATACATGAAAACGATTGACATTATAAATTTCATGACATACAATCAAATCATCAGCTAGAAAGTAACGAAGAGAAATTAAAAAAGAAAACAGGAGGAAGAAAGGTACATACCACATTGGCATTTGTACATACTTATCCAGATGGTGACAGAGATTTTTCTTTTTACCGTAATCCGGGAGCGGACATGATGTTGAGAAAAGAAGAGGTTTCTTTGGAAAAGATATGTGCATCCAAAATCTTTCATTTTGGAACGTTATCCTTTACTCATGCGGGAATCAGGACAGCTTCACAATATGCAATTCAGTGTGCAAAAGAAGCTGGAGCGTTGATTTCCTTTGATCCTAATTTACGTGAACCATTGTGGGAGAATCTTGAGGACGCACGAAAAGCTATTGAGTATGGTATGGAGTGTTGTGATATCTTAAAAATATCGGACAATGAACTGACTTTTATGACAGGTGAAAAGGATTATGACAAAGGAGCAGTTCTTCTTCAGCAGAAATATCAGATTCCACTTGTATGTGTTACTCTGGGAAAAGATGGAAGCCGGGCATACTATAAGGGGCTTACGATTAAAGCGGAGCCATTTTTGCAGAAAAACACGATAGAAACAACGGGTGCAGGAGATACCTTTACCGGATGTATGCTGAATACAGTTTTGGATAAGGGGCTTGATAATCTTACCGGAGAGGACATCAGAGGGATGCTTCGATTTGCAAATGCAGGCGCAGCTCTGATTACAACAAAGCGAGGTGCTTTGAGGGTTATGCCGGAAAAAGAAGAAATTGAAGCGTTATTAGAAGAACAGACGGAGTAAACATATAGGAGGATTTATTGATGTCAAGTAAAAATTATTATGACGTTACAAAATGGAACGTTGGAAATCCTTACGAGGATATTGGGGAAGTAATCAACAGTATTATTGCGGATATTAAAAAGCGACAAACAGATTCAAATATGAATGAAGGTGGAAAACCGGGAGCAGTCATTTACATTCCGTCTGGTGATTATCATCTTCGTACACAAGTAGTGATTGATATCAGTTACTTGAAAATTATGGGTTCAGGACATGGTTTTGTATCATCCAGTATCCGTTATAATCTTCCGGAGAATGAATGGGCAGATTTACATGAAGTGTGGCCGGGCGGAAGCCGTATCCTTGTTGACCTTTCTCCAAAGCCAGGAGATGAAGAATCGGCAGGAGCAGCATTCTATGTTGAGCGAGATGGAAATCCACGAATTAGTTCTGTAGAATTTGAAAACTTCTGTATTGATGGTTTGCATTTTGTGGACGATGGCTCGGGAATGCCAAATCCAGAAAATACATATACCAATGGAAAAACAGGTATTTATATTGGAAGTGCACAGGATTCATTCAGGCTCACAGGTATGGGAATCGTATATTTAGAACATGGGGTTACGATTTATCATGCAGATGCGTTGTCTATTCATGATAATTTCATAGCGGAATGTGGTAATTGCATAGAGTTGAGAGGCTGGGGACAGGCATCTAAAATAACAGATAATCTGATGGGCGCAGGTTATAAGGGATATTCCATCTTTGCGGAAAATTTTGGTGGACTTTTGATTACAGCAAATAATATTTTCCCTCGAGGCACAAGCAGTGTTCATTTCCGTAATGTGGCACGTTCCATTATTACAGCCAACCGATTTCATTCCTTCTATCCGGGAATGCTGGTATTTGAAGGAAACTGTTCGGAAAATATGGTTTCTTCAAATCATTTTTTACGTGACAATGAACCATGGGCGCCTATGTTGGAATATGATAATGGATTAGATGATTTGTACGGTATTCTGTGTATCAGTGGTAATAATAATTCGGTAATTGCCAACCATATTTCGGAAATAATCCATACACAGTCTATCAAGCCGGCCGGGGCAAAACCTGTAATCATACATATTGTTTCAGGTAAAGGAAATTATATTTCGGATAACCATATTGTTGCAACTACCGAAGCTACGGATGAGCAGACAAAGGCATCAGATTCTTGCTTTTCTGCACAAGTAGATGCACTGACGACTACTGATAAGTTGGTTGCGCTTGATGTAACAGCTGTTTTGGTAGAAAAAGAATCCGTTCAAAATACGATTCTTGACTCCGGAAGCGAGGGACAGGTTATTATAGACAGGACTGTAAATGCTTTTAGAGCCACTCCAGTGCCAGGAGTATAAAATTATGGTGCAAATAACAAGTATATGAAAGAAAAAGAGCCTTGGCGTGATGTCAGGGCTCTTTTTAGTGGAATGAGGTTGAGATTATGGAATTTTATCAAAAACATGAGAATACTTCGGATATACATGGAATTTTTATATGTTTGAAAATCCAGGGCAATTCAAAATTTCAGTTTGTGTAACTGCTAGATAAAGTCATAATTTAATATCTATATCGAGATTAAGCAGGAAATCTAAAATGATCTCCTGCTTTTTGTACTAAACATATGAAAAGTTATAATTCTGAAGCTAATTCATGCATCCAAAAAGAGGCTGCCTCATATTCTTTTGGTTCGGATAATACCGGAACGGTGAGGATATCAATTGGTACATAAAGTATTTTAGTCATTTTAGCAAGGATTTCATCACGAGGCTTTCTTGCATCTGCTTCATACTGTGCAATTCTGATATCTGCAGAATCTTCTGGAAAGCCAAGTGCGATACCGAGTTCTTTTTGGGTGAGATGATTTTTCTGTCTTAAGTGTTTTAATTTTCTTCCAAATGTAATCATAGTAGTAATTCCTTTCTGTAAGTTTTTTTGATTGTGCGAGGTGTCAAATGATAAATCATTCGGCACCTCTGGTTTTATAGGGGATTATTCTCCGGTACTTCCGAAAGCACCGGTATCTCTTGCCTCTCCAAGATCAAGAACAAAGTCAGCGATTAGAACAGGAGTGATAACCAGTTGCCCTATACGGGTATCTTTGCGGAGTATTTGGGATTCTGAACTAACATTACTGATGATGGCATGAATTTCTCCACGATATCCAGAATCAATAGGCGGAAGTTCGCAGACCAACCCTTTTGCTGCCATGCTGCTTCTCGGAAATACGTATCCGGCAAGGCGCAACCCTTGAAAGAGGAGGAAGCCCATTATGATGATGCTTGGCTATGATCTGTTCATGTACCAGACGGAGGGGATAAAAATCCCTCTGTCTGCCCCTCTGGGGCATTTGATTGTAGTAGGTGGAAGTGGTTCCGGTAAATCCACCGCTCTGCTCTATTGGTTGTCCAAAATGAAGAAACAACAGATTGCTGTGGAACTGTATGTTATGGATTTCAAAGCATCACATGAATTTATGGGGATAACATCGAATTATGCAGAATTTGAAGCGTGTTACAAAAAGATTGTGGATTTTTATACCATGTTTTCCATGCTTGAAGAAGGTGGAGACGGTACAGTGAAAATCTTGCTGATTGATGAAATTGCCGGATTGCTGACACATCTTGGAATGAATAAAGAAAATAAAGCAAAAGCAGATGAAATTCGTATGATTATGAGCAGTATCTTGATGCTAGGAAGGTCAAGAAACTGCTTTTTGTGGTTAGCTATGCAAAGATACACAGCAACAATTTTTCCTGCATCTTCCGGGGCGGTCGATAACTTCCATATATATAGGCCTTGGAAGATTATCTGTTGACAGCAGACGGTCGCTCTTTGCAGGAGAACATATTGAAGCGGAGGAAAAATTATTGTTCGGACAAGGAAAAGGAATTGTGCTGATAGATGGACAACCATTACAGACCTTGATTATACCGCAGGTTTCAAAGTCAAAACTGTTAGAACTATTGCGGATGCGGTAATGATGAAAATACAATTCAAAGTTGTCCCGGCGCGACAACTGACAGCGTTTAAACTGTATTTAACAGGAACGGAACAGGTCGCGAAGCTCGAAGCTCGCTTGCGAGCGGAGGGGCGTAGCAGGCCGAAGGCCTCTCCCGGGGTCAGTATTACCCTAAGGGGGAACAAACATCGGGAAAGCCCGAAGAATCAAGGCCTAGAGCCCGTTCACAAAATCTGCACAGAAAGCACAAGGAGGAAAAAATTATGGCAGACTACAAAGACACCCAATCAAACAAGCATTTGCTCACGATTAATAACCCCAAGGAGAAGGGCTTTACCCATGAGGAGATCAAAAAGATTCTAGTGACAAATTTCAGAACACTCGAATATGCTGCAATGGCCGATGAACAGGGAAGTTGTTATCACACACACATTTTTATGTACTTTAATTCCCGGGTTCGCTTCTCAACCGTGAAGAAGCACTTTCCAGAAGCACATATCGATGTGGCAAAAGGCACCATTTCAGACAATGTCAACTACATCCGGAAATCCGGAAAGTGGAAAGACACAGAGAAATCTGAAACCAGTATCCCAGACACCTTCGAAGAATACGGCGCCAGACCGCCAGACAGCAAGGGAAAGCGGAGCGACATGTCCGAACTGTATCAGATGGTTCTTGACGGAATGACGAACGCCGAAATATTGGCAACCAATCAAGACTACATCCTCCAGATCGACAAGATCGACAAGATCCGTACAACGATCCTCACCGACCGCTACAAAGGCACGATCCGGAAAGATTTGAAGGTAATCTACATCAGTGGAGCTACTGGAACAGGAAAAACCAGCGGCGTACTCGCTGAACATGGAGCAGAGAACGTTTACAGAGTGACCGATTATTTGCATCCTTTCGATGGCTACAATTGCCAGCCAGTAATAGCTTTTGATGAATTTCGTTCCTCATTGTATTTGAAAGATATGTTGAACTTCTGTGATATATATCCCTTGGAGCTTCCAGCACGATTTTCCAACAAATACGCGTGCTATGATACAGTCTATATCATCAGCAATTGGGAACTGGAAAAGCAGTATTCAGAGGTGCAGAAAGAAGACACCGCATCTTGGCAGGCATTCCTGCGACGAATCAGTGAGGTTCGCCAATACAAAGGGGTCAGTGATGTTGCAACATATCACACAGTTTCGGAATATTTCAATAGAGATGCCGAGTTTGCTACGGTATCAAATAACGACGATGTACCTTTTCAATGATAGGAGAGTGGTGTTTAGGCATGGGTAAAGAAATACCATTATGGGAAAAAAGTAACCTTACGCTAGAAGAAGCAAGTGCATATAGCGGTATTGGCATCAACAAATTACGAGAACTGAGTAATGATAATAAGTGTCCATTTGTATTATGGGTGGGAAGTAAAAGACTGATTAAGCGTAAATTGTTTGATGCTTACATTGAAAAGATGTATTCCATATAATATATTGGAGAGGTCTTTTGTAATGGACAAAGGGAACATGCAAGAGGTATAATACTTGTGAGCGTGTTCTCTTTGTTGTTATGGAAGGAGATTTTAACATGGCAGTAGAGAGACGTAAGGATAATAAAAATAGAGTTTTGAAGGAAGGAGAATACCAGAGAACAAGCGGAACATATGAGTTCAAGTGGAGAGATAAACGTGGTAAAAGACACTCCATAAGTGCACCTACTCTTGAAGAATTGAGGGAAAAGGAATTAGATGTGCTTAGGGATGTTTTGGATGGTGTTAGAGCAGACAAAAATAATCTTACTATCAACGATTTATATTATAGTTGGGTGCAACTTAAACGTGGTTTAAAAGATAATACGTTTTCAAATTATAAGTATATGTATACGCAGTTTGTTGAGCCAGAATTTGGCAAGAATAAACTTGTTGATTTGAAGCGTACAGATGTAAGAGGGTTTTATAATTATCTTGCAGATGAAAAGCACGTAAAAGTGAATACGATTGATAATATCCATACTGTATTGCATCAAGTATTGGAATTAGGTGTGGAAGACGAATATTTGCGTTATAATCCATCTGACAATGCTTTGAAGGAACTGAAAAAGGCACATAATTTTGAAATAGATAAGAGAAGAGCACTTACAGTTGCAGAGCAGGAAATTTTTGAAGCATTTCTTAGTGAAAACGGACAGTATCATAGATGGTATCCTATATTTGTGATTATGTTATGGACTGGGATGCGTGTAGGAGAAATTACAGGTCTGAGGTGGTGTGACATTGATTTGAAAGAAGAAACAATCAGCGTTAATCACACATTAGTTTATTATAGTACACGTACAGAGCAAGGACAGATATTCGCAATCAATACACCAAAGACAAAAGCAGGGGAAAGAATTATTCCAATGCTTCCGAAGGTAAAAGAAGCGTTTTTAATGGAGAAAGCATATCAAGAAGAATGTGGAATCAAAAGTAATGCGGTGGTAGATGGATTTCGAGATTTTATATTTGTAAATCGTTTTGGAAATGTACAGCATCAAGGAACGCTCAACAAAGCATTGTATAGGATTATCAGAGATTGCAATTATGAAATCCTTGATAATAACCACAAAGAAGATGCAGTAACACTTCCAAAGTTCAGCAATCATTCATTAAGACATACTTTTACAACAAGGATGCGTGAAGCAGGAGTAAATATTAAAGCTATGCAAGATATTTTAGGTCATGCGGATGCTGAAACAACAATGGATATTTATGCAGAAGCCACAAAGGATTTGAAAAAATCAGAACTTATCAATTTTGAAGATTATTTCAACAAGCAGAAAGAACTTCAATCTGGTATTATCTAGGTTGCGACTGTGCGACCAACGTGCGACCGATTTGCGACCACTTATAAAGAATTGCGTAGATTTATATAGTGGGAGCATAAAGGAAACATTGAAAAATAGGCATATACAGAGATATGCAGAGTTGTAAATAGATCGGTACGATTTCCCGACGATGAAGAGTGTTGACCGCTAAAAGTCAGTGTTTATGCGACTTGCAAGGTATAGTCAGAACAAAATGACAACAAATTGACAACAATTCTTCCGATAAACACGAAGAATGTCAACGGAGATTATGAAGCTATCAAAGAAAATAACTTAAATAATCTGTTTAAGTTCAGGCTTATTATTACATATCTTCCAGGATTGATTGTGCCGGTAGTAGCTTCATCAACGCTTGAGCAATATTGTATTAGGGTAGGAGTTCCCTACGATGCGAAGACAGATATGATATATCAGAACTTTATGTTACGGGATTGGAAGGATTCAATACCTGAAATTTCGGCGTGGAGTAATGAGGTACTGATGAGCTTTTGTGATTGGCTCTGGCGCAATAACAAAAAACTAGATGGAAGTCTGCTGAAACGTGAGAAAAATGCGGATATATCAAAGAAAGTTTCCAAGGAAATTGATGACCTTGATTTAAAAGGGATAGACAAAGAAGCTGTAGTAAAGGCACGTGTAAATCAGGGCATATTTAAGGAAAGATTGTTACAAAGGTACGATCATTGCTGCTTATGTAGTGTATCTAATAAGGATTTTCTCATAGCAAGTCATATTAAGCCTTGGAGTGAAAGTGATGAAAATGAAAGGCTTGAGGTAGATAATGGTTTTTTGCTCTGTCCTAATCACGATAAAGCATTTGATAAGGGGTACATTACTTTTGATGATGATGGGATAATAATGATTTCAAAAGAACTTGACGAAAAAGATAGGATTTTTTTGAATATCAGGCAGGATATGCATATTGAATTGACTTCAGGGAATAAGAAATATTTGAATTATCATAGGGGAAACTTATTTAAAACATAGTAAGGTGGGTGATAGCCGTATGACCTGGGGAGAATATTACGACAATTACTATGGCTGGGCTGAAAGCACAGCTATAAAGAAACTATCGTCAGTAGATATGCTTGGCAATGCAGATGAGGTTACTGAAATAATTACTGATATGAGTTTCCATCATAAGGATATCTGTAACAGACTAGCGAGGAAAGCTGTTGGTCAGAAGCTTGTATTTTCATGGGATAATCTCTAGGATATTGATGGATGTATAGATAGTGACTTGCAGATACAGCTTTTAACACAATCATACAGTTCATTTTCTAAAGAAGATTTAGAGGATATGGAAGGGCTGTATGATGAAGCGGTGATCAATAAAATATATCAGCTTAAGGGCATGGCATTACCAGAGCGTGAGCCGGGGCTTGCTGAAGGCATAACGAACTTTGTTAATTATGTAAATGATCTGACATTTGAAGAACCAAAACCGGTGCAGGAGAAAGAGCCAGGTGGATTTTTTAGCAAGATGGCAATGGCTTTTGGCATAGGTGAAGGTATCCGTCAAGGAATCAATGATGCCGCTGATCATCCTGTTCGTAAATTCAGAGTTGGCGATCATGTGAGAGTTAAGTATCGTGGTCAGGAAGGCACGGTTATTGATATTAATGGCGATTTATATATGGTTTCACTGAGTAGCGGAAGCGTTGATTCATATTCTGAGAATCAGCTGGAAAGGGCATGGTGATCATATGGGATTGTTCTTTAATAGTAAGAATACAGATGATGGTGATTATGACTATAACAGACTACGCAGGGATTTAGTGAATGAATATGGTGCGCAGAGTGCAGTATATTCAGGTGGGTTAGGCTTTCTTGATATGTGTGATGCTGAGGATGCTTCAAAGGAACAGTTGTTAGAGAGGGCAAAAAGAGAGGGGTTCAACCTCAACAAATATAGAAAGTAACTGTGATTGGTCTAAAAAAACACGTTGGTTATTGAAGATGATTAGATAAGGCGAACTTAGGGAAATACTTTATTTGAGTCTAAGAACTGGCATATAAGACACTAGGAAAGGGAACTTATGAGAAAAGCAGCTTTTGGATGTTTATTAGTAGCTTCTGTATATATAATGGTCGGTTGTGGAAATAATAGTGCTGTACTTAAAGAAGCTAATGTGGAGCAGTCTGTGGAGACAAGTAAAGATACAGATGTAAATAATGAGGCTGCAAGTAATGACGAGGAAGAATTGGAAAGTACAGATACAAGTTCTGAAAGTGATGCAGAGGATTCTTATGCTAAAAATCTATATGGCCCAGAAGAAGGATTATATGATCGAACATATCTCTATGAGGAAAATGGAAAATATATTTATAGTCTGACGGACACTAACATCATTGAAAAATATGATGAACTGTATGCTAATGCATTTCAGGATATGGTTGATTCTTATGATGAAGTAATGAAATGGCAAAACCAAAGCTATGATTTTGGTAGTATTACTAGAACGAGTAATTTGCTATATAAGAATGACAATAATACAGTCATCACATTAGGCTCATATTATGAAATGGATTATAATTTTGACCTTAATAATGTAGGATATACATATGTTGATCTTGATAGTGATGGAATCTGTGAATTGATATTTGGTGTGTTGGATGATGCTGATGCAGACTGGATACCAAAAGACTATTTTGAGAGAGCATATGCTTTGGTAGACGAACATGTAATTAAAATCTGTGAAGGTGGTAGTAGAGACTTACACTGGCTTGGGTTAGACGGTTATATTTATGAAACCGGAAGCGGTGGAGCTGCTTACTGGGGCATTTCAAGACTTCACTTTAATCCATTGGATTTGGAGGTTGATGAAAACACAGACTGGGGAAGTAACGGTTTTGTGGAAGATGAATTTATTGGGTATTTGGGTTCAGCAGTACATATAAATGGTTCAAGCGAAGGTATTGGAGACGCATCGCAAGTACCTGACAGCCAAATTTCGGAAGATGAGTGCAGCAAATTAATAGATGAGTGGGAGACTAGGCAGGTGGATATAGATTGGCTTAGAATGTCTGACTATATGATGAAACATTCATTGTCTGGAGTGTAATAATTGTCTGGATAATAAAAAATATAAGAGAAAGCTGAGGGACTAACCTTCAGCTTTTTCGATAACCATATCTGATAAAGCAAACGGAACAATCTCATCGGGATTTGATTCCGGGCTTATCCAGTCATCTGTTTTTTCTTTGGGAAGCATGAGTGGCATCCTGTCATGGATCTTAGATAGCTCTGCTGTTGGCTCTTTGGTGAGAACTACAAATACTGGATAGCCGTCTTCAATGCGGTAAAGACCGCAGAGCCAGGTAACAATGCAGCCAGTGGGCTGAATGGCATATTTATCACCGGTTTTGGTCTTACCGTCTGTGCTTTTGAAATGTTCCCACTCAAAGTAATAAGAAGCAGGTATGATGCATCTGTGTGACTTCCATGCATCCTTGAAAGTAGGCTTTTTCATGGCAGACTCAACTCTGGCATTAAAGAGGCTGCGCTTTCCATCTCTTGCAAGAAAGCCCCACTGCATGGGAAACACACTTTTTATTCCCTTAGCATTGGGAGCTATTACAGGAACGATATCTGTCGGGCGGACTTCTCCATCTGTGATCAGAGGCCTTGCGTGGGTATCAACAAATTTACTTGTTAGAGAGGATTTTAAGTCTGAAAATAAAACGGAATTCTTAAAGAAAATCAAGATGTTCACTAGCAATTCCAAAGCTTATTGGGGAGGCTTGCTGACTCCTATTGTTGATTCTGTCAGAATAAAGAGTAAGGTCGATATCAAGGGAAGTATCCTTATCGAACTCTCTGGGGTTTTGCATACATCACCGAACTATTTGCTGGGGATGGAGGAATATGAAGAGGACTTATTGGAGATAATTACAGTATATAAGAACCTGAAAGGTTCTAAAACAAAGCAAATCGCATTGGAACAGATGAAACTACTGGCGACTATGAGCTCGGGACTTTGATAAAAAAATGCAGATATCCGCAAAAATTTCATGAACATCATTGACTTATAAGAGGAGAGAATGCTATATTATACATGAAATAATTGCGGATAACCGCGAACAAATCATGTGAGGTGTTTGGATGTATCCGAGGGAACAGTATTTGAAAGAGATCATCTCAAAGAAAGATAACGGACGTATTAAGATCATTACGGGACTGCGTAGAAGCGGCAAATCGGTACTATTGTTTCAGCTGTATCGGGAATGGCTTCTGGGAGAAGGGGTGAAGGAAGACCAGATCATCGCTTTGGCTTTGGACATATTGGAAAATGCCAGATATCGTAATCCTTTGGAATTGGATAAGTATGTTCGTGATCATATGGTCGATCCTAAGAAGAGGTATTACATTTTCATTGATGAGATCCAGTTTGTATCCGAGATTCAAAATCCTTACGTGGATAATGAGGATGCCAAGATAACGTTTATCGATGTTATTCTCGGATTCATGCATATGGATAATGCCGATGTGTATGTAACCGGCAGTAATTCCAAAATGTTGTCTTCGGATATACTGACTCAGTTTAGAGATCGGGGTGATGAGATCCGGGTATATCCGTTGTCATTTGCGGAGTTTTATAACGAATATGAAGGGGATAAGAGAGGAGCCTGGCAGGATTATTACACTTATGGCGGAATGCCGCTTGCAACTTCACTTGAATCACACGAGGAGAAAAGCAGGTATTTAAAGGATCTCTTCGACCGGACTTATATAAAAGACGTACTTGAAAGACATGAAATCAAGAATGATACAGAGGTGCTGGATATATTGCTTGATGTCCTTGCATCGGGGATCGGATCACTTACCAATCCAAGCAAGCTGGCCAATACGTTTAAAAGTGAACGGCAGATTGGCATAGGCTCTGAAACGATCGAAAAATATATCGGATATTTTGAGGAGTCATTCCTTATAGAGAAGGCTGTACGTTATGATGTAAAAGGCAGAAAGTATATCGGAACTCCCGCTAAATACTATTACACCGATCTGGGGCTTCGCAATGCAAGGCTCGGGTTTAGGCAACTGGAAGAGACTCACATCATGGAAAATGTATTGTACAATGATCTCATCCGGAGAGGAATGAATGTTGATGTGGGTGTGGTGGAATACAATACGAAAGATGCTGACGGTAAGAAGATCCGAAAGCAGTTGGAGGTGGATTTCGTCGTAAACCAAGGCGGCAAGCGGTTTTATATCCAATCTGCCTTATCTATAGCCGACCCGGACAAAAAGGAGCAGGAGATTGAATCATTGAAAAGGATACCTGATTCCTTCAGCAAGATGGTTGTAGTTCGGGATTATCTTAAACCGTGGCAGGATGAAAACGGGATCACATATGTAGGAATAGAACAATTTCTTCTGAATGAAGAACTTTTGAAATGATATTTTTAGGATGCCGTTAAAGACACTTACTTTGATGTAGGTGTCTTTTTTTGATGTTTGTTTCAAAAGTACAATGCCGTTGTACTTTTGGGGCGAAAAGTACAAGGTCTGGGGAACGACTTTTTACATGGAGTTCCGTAGAATTGCATGTGTAAG
>ENA-OPUE01001016-OPUE01001016.1-human-gut-metagenome-genome-assembly--contig:-NODE-1016-length-19137-cov-3.085683_pt1 | contig 19137 bp, 18 predicted proteins | sample MGYA00241466_ERZ501924 | MGnify/ENA primary metagenome ERZ501924 (study PRJEB25962, sample SAMEA2042223) | human gut metagenome | biome: human gut; feature: human-associated habitat; material: faeces...
AACTGACACTACATCCTGAATATTTCGCACGTCCGTCCCTCACGCTGTGCAAGGGTATAAGTTTACTCGCAGATGAGGATAATGTCGTAATAGTTGATATTATCCTTTGTGCTTACTCCAATTCCAACCGCTGTTACTGCACTATCCTTTAACGCACTCTTCAATGCTGTATCTTTCCTCATATCCTGAATCAGCCGATCCACACTGTAGCCTTCTATTCCACCATAAGAAAATTCATATCCGTTATTACTTTTTACACCTCTGTTTTTTAAGAGTGTTTCGATTTCTCCTTCGGTCACATTCGAAAATCCATCACTCAATCCACCGGCACGCAGAATCGCACATGCCTGCACCTTTGAATCCTGGCGAATATCCGAAAGGGAATTTGATTGCCGGATTGCTGTAAGTTCCTGATATACCGGGTATACCAAGGTCGCATTTTCATCAACGCTTCCATCCTCATTAAATACATAAGTAACACCATCCATATCCATAACTGTATTACTTACCCGAATACCATCTGCCCCAAAATAATATCGATACCCATCAATCGTAGACCAGCCGGTTACCATTTTCCCTGAGTCATCTGTATAATACCAGTTTCCATCATATTTAAACCAACCTTTGACCATAGATGCTTTCTCATCAAAATAATATCTTGCCTGATCAAGATCAATAAAACCTTTCTGTATCTTACCAGATTCATCAACACTATAAAATCCATCATTTACCGTTACAATTCCACCACTCGATATAACACCATTTTCATCGCTATAATAATAAGCATCCTCATCCTGTACATAAAACTTGCCGGTTTGTAAATTCCCTTTATTGTCAAAATAATAGCGTTTACCGTCAATTTCCTGAAAACCCGTTACTTCTTTTCCATCTTCGTTCTGATACGAAACCGTGCCATCCTCCTTATGCACCCACGCAGCATAAGACGGCTGCTTCATTAAAATTAAAATCACACTCAAAAACACAAGCGTACATACAACTAATCCGATTTGCTTTTTACGACTCCACTGTTTCATCTTGTTCATCCTTCTTTTGATTCTTTCTATGCATGTGAACAATCACATTTTTCCGATAGCAAATTACGACTACAATCCCGATCAATAATAGCAGAACCGGCATAAGGACAATTGTAAAAATCCTCACAAACGTCTGCGTTTCGTTTGGATATAACGCAACCTGATCTCCTACCGTCTTGCCCGGAATCATAATTCCGGAATCTTCGTTTCCGGTCAGATAATTGATTGCTGACAAAAAGAATCTTCGATTGCCACCGGAAGATTCTGTGTCCACTTCATCCTGAAAAAAGATATTTGAGGCAAGCAATAGCATTTTGCCCCCATCCTTCTTTTCTGAAAGGGACGCCACACTAAATGGTCCTCCTACATCATCGGTTCCCTTTGTTGTAACATCATCAAAATCCGCCACTTTCGAAAAGGCTTTTGCCGTAGTTACTAAAAGATCCGTACATTGATATCCATTTGCACTTCCTTCTTTGTAAATTCCTTTGCTCGTCATTGTAAGAACAGGCAATGAATCCTTTTCTAATTCCTTCGTAATAGCATGCGATTCAATCTTCGGTTGTAAATAATATGCGGTATCATACACATAATTATCAGGGCTTCCTTCAATAACAACTCCCTGTTGTAATTGAAATCCATACTTTTTAAGGAACCCATCAAAATGTTCCAGATCCTCATTTAACGGATCAATTGAAACAAAGATCTTTCCTCCATCATCCATATATTCTTCTAATGCTGTAATCTCATCTTCTGACAGATCAGACTCCGGAGCCTCAATCAATAACGCCTTACAATCTTCCGGAATCGTTGCCTCGACAGAATTCAGTTTCGAAACAATATCCAATTCTTCCAATTGATAATCATTCATACGAAGCATATTAGAAAATCCTGTTGCTAATTGTGTTTCTCCATGCCCGGTTAAATAATATATCTTCATGCTCTCCTCTGAATTCACATAACAAATTGCACTGGTAAGCTGATTCTCAACTTCTAATGTACTTTTATATGAATATTGAGAAGTCTGTAGTGTTGTAATATATCGGTTTGCATCAAGGTACACATACTTTTCCCCACAAGCCACAACCATACTGGTCTCACTAATATCCGAAACATCCGCCAGATATTTATTACGAAATTCTGAGTCAGATTGAGCATTCACATAATGAACCCGAATCTTAGAATTCAACTTATGATACTGTGCCATCAATTCCTGATATGTCGCATTCGCTCTGCTCCTATCTCCCAAATAATAAATGTCCGTCTCTTTTTTAATATCCGCAGCCAACTGTTTTGTTTCATCTGAAAATGTCAACAGTTGTTCCGCAGTCAGATCAAATATCTTTGTAGTCTGCATGCCAATCATTGTTACAATTCCAAAGACAATCACACTGACTCCGATTCCTGCAATCCATCTTCTATTTCCAAGTCGTTGTTTTTCCTCAACAAACCATGTAAGAACAAAAAATAATATGGTCAAAAACAACAGGTACAACACATCGCCGCTTCTTACAATTCCGGACACCATTGCATAATATATATTATACACGGAAAATCTTCGGAACAATTGATATATCCATTCTACTGGAACAAAATTTTCTATAATTCTTCCTAAAATTACAATCAGATATACCGCGTATGTCACAATGACAGCAAGTACCGTATTGGATGTAAGAGCAGAAACAAACATTCCAAATGCCAGCAAAACAAGTACAACCAGACTAACCGCCAAATAACTGCCTGTAAGAAAACGAACGCTCATCTCACCGCAACCTGCTATATAGATCGGATAACCGATTGATAATACAATCGGAACAAACAAAACAATTGCAGCCGCCAGAAATTTACCTGCTATTACACTCATTTTCGAAACAGGTGCTGTAAATAATAGCTGATCTGTCCGATTCTTCTTTTCCTGTGCCAACAACCGCATCGTATACAACGGTGCAATCACTAATACAACAACAAATGCGGAACTCAATACATAATATCCAAAACTGGTGTTATAACTGTTCAGACAGTCTCTTACAAAAAGCACACCAAGCATCAGAAAGAACAGACCATAATACACATACGTAAACAAGGACGTATAATACCCTTTTAATTCTTTTTTTAATACTGCGGTCATTTTCCTATTCCTCCTCGCCTGTTGCTTCCATAAACACATCCTCCAGAGAATGTTCCAGTCTTCTAATACCATAAACCTGATATTTCTTACCTACCAGATATGTAAAAAGACTGTCCCGAATATCTCTGGTATCCTTTGCTTTTACTAAAAATACATATACACCGCTTTCCGCTTCTTTTGAAAATTTTACTTCTTTTAAGGCAGAATGCTTAGTCAATATTTCCTGGATTGCGTCTCTATTTCCTTTAATAATCAATTCATATTGATTATTTCCCGCACGGCGTTTTGCCCGAATGGAATTGTTATCCATAACAAGTTGTCCATCTTTCAGGATCAGCACTTCATTACAAAGTTCCTCTATCTCCGTTAAATCATGGGAACTGATCAGCATTGCATGATCTTCCTGCAGACTTTTGATCAGATTCCTGATTTTCTTCGATTCCGCAGGATCTAATCCGGAAAGAGGTTCATCCATAATAATAACGGACGGAGCACCTAATAATGCCTGCGCAAACCCGATTCGCTGCACATAGCCTTTGGACAAAGTCTTAATAAAATCATATTCCCGTTCTTTTAAATCCATCAGTATAAGAACTCTTTCCACTTCACTCTTATAATCCTTTATCCCTTTTAATTGAGCCGCATAATTCAAATACTCCCTTACTTTTATATCTTTATATACAGGTGGAATTTCCGGAACATATCCAATGTATTTTTTCGCCTTTTGTGGATTTTTTTCTATATCCTCGTTACATATTCGAACAGAACCACCTGTGGGTGTCAAATAGCCTGTCAGCAGATTCATCGTTGTCGACTTTCCTGCACCATTCACTCCCAAGAGACCTACAATCTTACCTTTCTTAATGGTAAATGATATCCCTTTTAATATCTCTTTCGATCCATATGACATTTTCAAGTCCGTTACTGCAACCATAGTATCCTCCAAACTCATCCTCAGCACAATCTAAACCAAGCCGGCAAACATGTTCTTGATTATATATAGTTCTGTGTGCCAACTCACTCCATCCACAAAAAAACTGCCACAGATCCATTCTTTGATGTGTGACAGTTCTCATTTTCACACTTATATGATTATACAATAAAATCATATAAGATACAATTATTTCATACTTTTTTCACAGCGACAATGCTATGAAACATGCGCTCTCGGATGCGCTTTTTCATATACTTCTTTCAACTTAATATTAGCATTATTCTTAAGATATATCTGCGTCGTAGAAATATCAGAATGTCCCAACATTTCCTGAACAGATTTTAGATCCGCGCCATTGCTTACTAAATGCATCGCAAATGAATGACGGATTGTATGCGGTGTAATGTCTTTCTTAATACCGGCCTTTGCTGAATAATATTTGATAATCTTCCAAAATCCCTGCCTCGTCATAGGTGTGCCTTGACAATTTATAAAAAGATATTCCTGTTCTTCCCGGCACATTGTCGAACGTGCATTATGTAGGTAATTATCTAATGCTTCTCTTGTTTCATTCGTAAATGGAATTACTCTATCCTTATTATTATCATGACACTGCAAAAAATTCATTGCCAGATTAACATCTGCCACCTTAAGATTGATTAGTTCTGATACGCGGATTCCAGTAGCATACAACACCTCTAACATAGCCTTATCACGAACCTCTTTCGGAGATGTACCAGACGGCTGTTCCAACAAAAGATTCACTTCTTCAATTGATAAAATAACAGGTACTTTCTTCTCAATCTTTGGAGGTTTCAAAGACTCGCTTGGATCCTCCTGAATCTCGCCCTGTTTTAGCATATATAAAAAGAATGCCTTAATTGATGCTATATTTCTTGAAACCGTTGCAGTAGACAATCCTTGTTTTTCAATCTTCAGAATATAGGAATTCAAATTTGTTCCTGTAATCTCTTTGATCGACTTGCATCCGGAATCTGTTAAGAAATTATTAAGCTTCACAAGATCTCTTCTGTATGATGCAATTGTATTTTTGCTCGCGTGCTTAACATTTGTTAAGTACTCCACGAAGCCATTAATCTTTTGTTGCATTCTCTAACCCCTTATTTCTTATATTGAATACATCTATTATAATGTTTAATTTACATAAAATCAAATGTTATTTTTCCCGAAAATCTTGATTTTCCTAGTGTTCTGCCGCCTTTCCACCAAATGGGGTATTAACATAATATCTTTATACTAGATATTGGTAAAAAAAATTTAAAATATTTTTCTGGAATTTTATCTCAATAAAAACTGCACCGGATAACAACAAAAAAATAACAAAAACTTTAAGAAAAGATTGCGCATTATTTACATTCCCGTAATAATATTTTTTCTGTATATTATCTTTTGCAAACCAATACCCGGATAGATATCCGGCAAAAAACAATAAAATATAATGCGGCACAAAACATGCCACTGCATAAGCAATTCCCTTTAATCCAAATTTCACAAAACAATCCGCTAATAAAAAACCAAAATAGCATCCACAAAACAAATGAAAAACAACTGCTGCAATATAATATGTACCGACAGACCATATTGCAATAAAGAGAATCACTTGTAAAAATCTTCTCCTGCAAATGTACATAATATACGTCTTATGCGGCAGATTCATTGCTTGTAGGACATGCAGATCTTCCAACCCATAATCCGTCACCGGATATCTCCATAACAGCAAACTGCAAAAAAACACCACACATCCCGCAATTGCCCCCATTACCAGCATTCCGTATGTACAAAGTCCAAGTTTTTTATTTGTGGCTTTTCGATTCAAAAAAACACCCCATAAAAAATATATGCCTTTCGGGCAGAAATATGTCTTTTCATATTGTTCTAACAAAAAAACTGTCGCAATCATGATATTCTATCATGACCACGACAGTCTGTTTCATTCTCGTACCAAAGACAATTCTCTATTTCGCATAATCCGTAACACGGGATTCACGAATCACATTTACCTTAATCTGACCCGGATACTTCAATTCATCCTCAATCTGTTTTGAAATATCACGTGCTAAAAGTACCATGTCAGAATCACTTATCTGCTCTGGAACTACCATAATACGAATCTCTCTACCTGCCTGAATCGCAAAAGTTTTATCTACACCCTTAAATCCGTTTGCAATATCTTCTAATTGCTTCAAACGAGTGGTGTATGTTTCCAATGTCTCACGTCTTGCACCCGGACGAGCGGCAGAAATTGCATCTGCTGCCTGTACAATGCATGCAATCAATGACTCCGGTTCTACATCTCCATGATGTGCCTCTACGGCATTAATAATGAGTGCAGATTCTTTGTATTTTCTACATAAATCAACACCAATCTGAATATGTGAACCTTCCATTTCATGATCCACAGATTTACCAATATCATGTAAAAGACCTGCACGTTTCGCCATGCGGACATCCACACCCACTTCAGCAGCCAACAAACCACATAATTGCGCTACCTCCATTGAATGTTTTAATGCGTTCTGTCCGTAACTGGTTCTAAACTTCATCTTACCAAGTAAACGAATCAATTCTGGATGAAGACCCTGCACACCAACTTCTAATGCTGCATTCTCGCCTTCTTCACGCATCATCTGCTCGACTTCTTTCTGTGCTTTTTCAACCATTTCTTCAATTCTAGCCGGATGAATTCTTCCGTCTAAGATTAATTTCTCAAGGGCAATTCTTGCCACTTCTCTTCTGACCGGATCAAAACTTGATAAAACAACTGCTTCCGGTGTATCATCGATAATCAGATCCACACCCGTCATTGTCTCTAACGTACGGATATTTCTACCCTCACGTCCAATAATTCGGCCTTTCATCTCATCATTTGGTAATTGAACTAAAGAAATTGTAGTCTCGGCAACATGATCTACAGCACATTTCTGAATTGCTGTAACAACATATTCCTTTGCTTTCTTACCTGCTTCTTCTTTTGCTCTAGTCTCTAACTCTTTTACTAGAACTGCGGTTTCATGTTTTACTTCATCTTCAACAGTCTTTAACAAATATTCTTTTGCTTGTTCAGAGGTTAATCCAGAGATTCTCTCCAGTTCCTGTAATTTCTTTGACTCAAGCTCTTCCACTTTTGCCTTCTGCTTCTCTAAGGATTGTTCTCTAGATGCAAGTGCTGATTCTTTCTTCTCAATGGTTTCTGTCTTTCGATCTAAATTCTCTTCTCTCGAAAGAACTCTCTTTTCCATTCTCTGAACTTCATTACGACGATCCTTAATCTCTTTATCAAGATCATTCTTCGTCTTAATCGACTCTTCCTTTGCTTCTAGGAGAATTTCCTTTTTCTTAGCCTCAGCGTTCTTTACAGCTTCATCTATAATCTCTCTCGCTCTGTCTTCTGCATCTGAATTCTTCTTCTCCACCACATTCTCACGATATGTAAGAGATAAGAACCAAGAAACGATAACAGCTACGATTAAAATAATAGCAAAAACAATAATATAGCCTGGTTCCACAGGAGCACCTCCTTATTAAGTTATCATTGCACTTAACATAAGTACAACAGTTAAATTCTATCTTTTTTTGTGCAATCTGTCAAGCAAAAGAAAGAATTTTATAAAATAATCATTCAATTTGATGTGAAAAAGCACAATTATTCCACGTCATAACGGATTGCATCCAACGCCTGTTCAATCATATATCCTGGGAATCCTTTCGAATAAAAATAACGATATACCTTCTGTCTCACCTTGAAATCACACATATCTTTTCCCTGTATATAACGTTCAAATCTTATCTGAAAACATTCCTGCTCCGAATGTTCTTTTTGACTAAGACATGTTACAATAACATCCTTATCGATTCCTTTTTGTGCCAATTCATACCGCATCTGTCTCTGACTCTTACGGTTGGAATAAGATGAAACATATAATTCTGCATAATTGACATCATCTAAATAATGATACTTTACCAAAAAATCAATCACCCGAGCGATGACCTGTTCCGGATATTGATTTTTTTAAGTTTATTCTTCATGTCCAAAATAGAATACGGACGCCGTTCCAACAAATACAACGCCCGTTCTCTTACCCTTTTATAAAGAACCGTCTGATAGATATCCTGCAAAACGTCCTCATCCAACTCGCACTGTTCCTCTATATGATAACGTTTCACCTCCGAATAATACAAAGAGAATTCATATCCATTCTCTCCGTATATCCGGTACTGTTTGCCATCTTTCTCTATCTTACAAATATACATTACTTATCCTCTGTTTCATTCTCCAAAACAGTCTTACCATCTTCTGTTACATCACCCAATCCGGCACTTTCCCGGACTTTATTCTCAATCTCCAAAGCAATCTCCGGATTATCCTGCAGGAAGATCTTGGAATTCTCTCTACCCTGTCCGATCTTCTCTCCATTATAAGAAAACCATGCACCGGATTTATTAACGATATTCTCTTTGACTGCAAGATCTAAAATGTCACCTTCCTTCGAGATACCCTTACCAAACATAATATCAAATTCTGCCTCTCTAAATGGCGGAGCCACTTTATTCTTAACAACTTTTACTCTTGTTCGGTTACCGATCACTTCTCCATTCTGCTTCAAGGTCTCAATTCTTCTAACATCCAAACGTACAGAAGAATAGAACTTCAATGCACGACCACCTGTCGTTGTCTCCGGATTACCAAACATGACTCCGACTTTCTCTCTAAGCTGGTTGATAAAAATAACGACACAATTGGATTTGCTGATCACGGCAGTTAATTTACGCAATGCCTGTGACATCAAACGTGCCTGCAATCCCACATGGGAATCACCCATCTCGCCTTCGATCTCCGCTTTCGGAACAAGTGCTGCAACAGAATCCACAATAATAACATCTACTGCACCGGAACGTACCATTGTCTCCGTAATCTCCAATGCCTGCTCTCCGTTATCCGGTTGCGAAATATACAAATTATTAATATCGACTCCAATATTCCCTGCATATACCGGATCTAATGCATGTTCTGCATCAATAAATCCTGCGATTCCACCACTCTTTTGTACTTCTGCAACAATATGTAATGCAACCGTCGTCTTACCACTTGATTCCGGACCGTATATCTCAATAATTCTTCCTTTTGGTACACCACCAATTCCCAATGCAAGATCCAGACTCAATGAACCGGTAGGAATTGCTTCTACATTCATATCTGCTGCAGAATCTCCCAATTTCATAACCGTTCCTTTTCCAAACTGCTTCTCAATATTTGCAAGCGCAGCATCCAGCGCTTTCATCTTATCTTCATTTGCCATTCTAATAACCTCCATGAACATTTGTTCGTTTTCTTAATCTTAATATATTCCGTCCGACTTGTCAACACAAATCGAATGTATTTTCGATTCAATTATATAAACATCCGGGAATCAATACGAAATCGTTGAAATAAAAGATAAATATACTATATCATTTACATTTATACTTGTAAAGAAAAGAATGTATTTTTATCAAAAATGTAGTATACTATACAAAAATATGACGATCGGAGCAGAATATGAAACACATTGGTATCATTGCAGAATTTAATCCTTTTCATAATGGGCATGCTTATTTAATCCGTTCCGCAAAGGAGCGTTTTCCTGATAAGCAGATCATCATCATGATGAGCGGTGATTATGTCCAGCGCGGGGAACCGGCAATTTTTAATAAATACATCCGAACGGAAGCTGCTCTTCAGGCAGGGGCATCGGTTGTATTCGAGCTGCCTTCTCTGTTTGCAACCGCAAGTGCTGAACATTTTGCAACGGCTGCTGTGCTCGCACTTCATGCCACCTCACTGATCGATACACTGTGTTTTGGTACTGAAACATCTGATTTGACTCCATTAAAGGAAATTGCAGCCTATTTATCAAACGAACCGATTTCCTATCAGAACGCATTGCGGGAAGGTCTGGCAAGCGGACTTTCCTATGCCAGAGCCCGCGCCAATGCATTATGCCAGCATTTTAATCATCCTGAGTATTCTACTATACTCAAACAACCGAATAATATATTAGCAATTGAATATCTGAAGGCAATTATAAAATATAATCTTCCGATTGATGTCATTGCAATACCACGACAAGGTTCCGGCTATCATGAACCAGACCTGTCTGATTCTCTGTGTTCCGCCACAGCACTTCGCAATGCAATCAGAGAACAGGTTGACATATATGAATCACTCCACCATTTTATGCCGGAATCCGTGTATGAGATTCTGTCCGGCCGTCCGGATGCGAAGCCTCTATTTTGGAATGATTTTTTGTCATTTTTGCAATATGCCCTATCCTATAATACGCGACCACTCCAGGAATATTGCGATATTTCCAATGACTTTTCCAACACACTCAGTCGTCTGTCGCCTATTCCATACGACTTTGATACCATTGTTGATCGTGTGTCCGGCAGACATTTGTCGCAGTCGCGCATCCAAAGAAGTCTGCTTAATATTCTGTTATCACAGACTGCCTGCCAGATGAACAATGCAAAAGCCAATGGATATATTCATTATCTCCGGTTATTAGGTTTGCAGAAAAATGCTTCCTTTCTTTTAAAAGAATGCAAACAATCAGGCACTGTTCCCATTATAAATAAAGTAACACAGGCGAAGCACATCCTGCCTCTAGATGCCTATTCTGCGTTTACCCGGGATCTGCAAAAAAGTCATTTATATAATCAGGCATTTTACAACCGCTATCACGTCACTCTGCCTACCGAATATGAACGCAGCGTCATAATCTGCTAAATGCTTCATATATTTTATCAAAAGAGATTCGGGATTGTGCAATGCGTTCTTTTGTCACCATGATCTTTCTTTTGTTTTTACTTTTATTTTTTCATAACGACACCATACATGGCGCACAACAAGGTCTTCTTTTATGGTATCAGACCTTAATCCCTTCTCTGCTTCCTTTTATTCTGATCACCAATGCCCTATCCGAAACAAATGCTTACCAGACTGCTGCAAAACACCTTCAAAAATATATCAAAGGAGATATATACGAGATTGTGTCCATTTTCCTTGGTAATCTGTGCGGATATCCGCTTGGCGGAAAAATTGTAAACGATTTTGTACATAACCATTGCATCACACCGCAGCGCGCTAATGACATTCTTTCACTAACCGGTCAGGCAAGCCCCATGTTCTTAATCGGATATGTATATATTCACATTCTGGATAAACAGCTCCCACTCTTTCTTTTTTTAGGAAGCATTTACATTCCTGTTCTAATTTTAACCATAGTTAAATTTCGTTTTATCACAAAACAATCTTCCAATGTTTCTCTGCATATCACTTCTGCAAAGCTGCACATTACAGAAACGTTTATGCAGACAACACAAACTTTAGTCATCATCGGAATGTATGTCATATTATTTTCGATTGTAATAAAGATCACACTTCCTCTTAGCCGTTTTTCCTTTTTCATTCTACCGCTGTCAGCTTTAGAGATCACAACCGGCTTAGACCTGTTTGCCTCTTCGTCCAAACTATCCAATCTATATATCCCATTTCTCTGTGCACTTTCTTCTTTTGGCGGCTTCCAGATTAAAGGTGTTTTAACATATCCTAATGCTTCCATAAAAAAATACCTGTTGGATAAATGTATTCTATCCACAGGTACTTTTTTCATCATATATGGCTATCTTGCATATAGTAGCCATTTTCACATCTAAAACTTCTCTTCCATTGAAAAATCATCTACCACACCTAATGATTTTGCTGGTGCCGTACTGTCTTCACGAAATGCATCTGTCTCTACTTCAAAACCATTGTCTTCCTGCATCTCAACCTGATTCTCTACCAAACCTCTTCCTACTCTTGGTCCTCTCTTCACACGGCCTTCCATTGGTGGAACTTCTCTTGCCTGTTCGCCATTTGCCTTGTATACCGTTTTATCAACCTTTGCTGCTGCAGCAGCCTCTAATGTCTTTGCTACCGTCTCCTGTGCGGTCTGCGGTGTGTGAAGAACCGGATTTCTCTTTTTTACAATCTTTTTCTTTACCTTCTTGGTCGGTGTGCCGTTAGTTGGTGCGGTTGGCTGTGGAGCCTGCTGCTGTTTGGACTGATCTATGACCTGAGGTTCTTTTGCCTGCGACTGAACCGGAGCCTCCGCTGTTGCTGCCTGTTCATTTGAAACAACCGGTGTTTCCGGTTTCACTTCTGCTTTTACTTCCACCTGCGGTTTTACATCAACATTTGGCTGTAAAGGAGTCTCATTCGGGACCACCTTTTCTCCGCTTGTAATAAAATCAGGAATATTGACAGCCGGTTTTGTCTCCTGCTTCGGTTCCTCTATCTTCTCTTCCTTTACACCAACTGCCTGTTTTACTTTATCAACAACACTCTGTTTTGCCTTTGGAGGTGTCGGAACTGCCTTTCCGTTTGCCGCAGTTTTGATCTGTGGCGCTCTTGTTACACTGGATGGATCTCCTGTAAACTCAACGATCTGATTCTGAACCTCTGCAATATTGGCATTTGCAATGACAAAATCATTATTCAAAGCTGCAATCAGATTCTCATAATTCGCACGCTCTGCTTCCATTGTTGCCTCAACATAATTCCGGATTCCCATCATGATATCATTGGTATACTGCATAGACCCCAACCGAACTTCATTTGCTTCCGCAACAGCCTGTGCCAAAATATCATTTGCCTGTACTCTTGCCATCTCTACCGTCTCATATGCCTTTTGGTTCGCCTGATTCATGATCTCTGTCTCAGATACCATCTGGTTTGCACGCTGCGTAGCTTCTGCAATAATGCCGTCTGCATTCTTTCTTGCATCCATCAATATAGCCTCTTTGTTCCGCATGATCTTCTTACAACGATCAATCTCTGCCGGAATCTTTACTTTTAAATCTCCAAATAACTCGTCAAATTCATCTCTTGGAACAATTACTTTATTTGATGATAACGCTGTCGTCTTACAGCTATTTAAAAAATCTTCAATCTCATTCATTACATCTTCAATACTTTTTCTTGCCATCGCCTTATCCTCCATTATATTCTTCTATTTATCTGATTGGAAACGATCCTTCAATCTTCGAGCAACAAATTCCGGCACAAAATCTGTTACATCCGTGCCATAACTTGCATACTCTCTGACAATACTGGAGCTTAAATATGCATAGTCGATACTTGTTGTCAAAAAGACAGTATCAATCGTTTCATTACTAACTTTCCTGTTACTTTGTGCAATCTGTAATTCATAATCAAAATCCGTAATTGCCCGAAGTCCCCGAACAATCACCGATATGTCATTTGCTTTCATATAATCGATCAGTAAACCATCAAAATTGATCACCGATACATTCTTATACTGAGCAACCGCCTGTTGAAGCATCTCAGTACGTTCTTCCGCCGAAAACAACGGCTTTTTTGAATTGTTGATCAGCACACCAACAATCACTTCATCAAACATCTCCGCAGAACGTTTGATAATATCTAAATGGCCAAAGGTTACCGGATCAAAACTCCCCGGATAAATTGCCTTACTCAATCTCTTGTCCTCGTTTCTCTATCATATCTTTTCTAAAAAAATATGCTTATTGGTTTTGTAGATCTTCTCCTTAAGAATATGCAGTCCCGGTATCTCTTCCGGAAGCAGATTCGTATCCAGATCTGCCTCTACCACAACCAATGCCTGATCGTGTAGAATCTGTAAAAATACCGGATGTCTTAACACTTCTTTCTCAAGGCCTTTTCCATATGGCGGATCCATAAATACAACATGAAACTTTGTCTTCCCTTGAAGCATTGTCACCGCACTGATGGCAGATGTATTCATAATCTCTGCCTGATCGATCAAATGTGTAAATATAAGATTCTCTTTTATGATCTCTGCCGCATTCCGGTTCTGTTCAACGAACCATGCTCTCGCAGCGCCCCTGCTCAATGCCTCTATTCCAATACCACCACTTCCACTAAACAGATCCAGAAAATGAATATCCGTCAATTCATCCTGTAACATATTGAATAATGTTTCCTTTATCCGATCCGTCGTCGGGCGGGTATCCATTCCTGCCGGTGTCTTTAATTGTAATCTTCTTGCTTTTCCTGCAATTACTCTCATTTGAGAACTCCTACTCTATTTTATTAAAAAACCTAGATTTGTCAATACTTTCCGACATATCTTCCATATTTTTTCAGTTTACATAAGATAATAGCATATAATTATATAAAAAGATAGCATTCCATACCAATTTTTCTATAAAAATGAATCAATTTACAATTGAACAGAAGATATTGTCCGTTCATCCACTAGCGATTCAATCGGATAATCTATGCTTTCCAGATAGGAAATCGCATCATTTGCCTGTTTCAATATATCCGCATTATTATATATATCTCCTAAATGAAACAACATATCCCCACTTTGTCGTATTCCAAAGAAATCTCCCGGACCTCTTAGTTTCAGATCCTCGTTTGCTATATAAAAACCATCATTGGATGCATTTAAAATGGACAAACGATCCATTGCCTCTTTGCGGTCAGTTCCGGACATCATAATACAATACGATTGTGCCTCTCCTCTGCCTACCCGCCCTCTTAGCTGATGCAACTGTGCCAGTCCGAATTTTTCAGCATTTTCAATCAACATAACCGTTGCATTCGGATTATTGATCCCAACCTCTATTACAGTTGTCGAGATCAATATATCAATCTGCCGGTTTGCAAATTGATTCATAATGGTATTCTTCTCATCCGGTGTCATTTTACCATGTATATACGAAATTCGAATGGAATCCGGAAAATATTCGCGAATCCGCTCCTGATAATCCATTACATTCTCGGCGGATACATTTTCACTTGCTTCTACCATCGGACAAATGATATACACCTGATGTCCCTGTGCAATCTGTTGATAGATGAATTTGTACGCCGTTGGTCTGTAATCCGTTCCCACCACGCAATTCTTTATCGGTTTTCGCTGTGCCGGCATATCCTTCATCACAGAAATATCCAGATCACCATACATAATGATCGCTAATGTTCTCGGAATCGGTGTTGCACTCATAACAAGAACATGTGGTTCCTCTCCTTTTAGGGATAATTTTTCTCTCTGTCGCACTCCAAACCGATGTTGTTCATCGGTTATCACCAACGCAAGTTTCTGATAGTTCACCTTATCCTGGATCAGTGCATGCGTTCCGACAACCACATCAATCTCGCCATCCGCTAACATCTGATATATCCTGCGTTTTTCGGACAACCTGGTAGAACCACATAATAATGCTGTCCGAATCCCCCATTTCCCCAGATCTTTTTCAAGACTTTCATAATGCTGCATCGCCAATACTTCTGTCGGCACCATAAATGCTGCCTGATATCCATTTTTAACCGTAGCTAATATTGCCATCATGGCAACTGCTGTCTTTCCGGAGCCGACATCTCCCTGGATCAGCCGGTTCATCACCGTACTGCCTGCCATATCACTGCGAATATCTGCAATCGCATCCTTCTGCCCCTGTGTCAATTCAAAAGGCAGCTCATCCGTATATTGCCGGACAGCACTCCAGTCCTCGACCGGATAATGATTCAGAACTTTGATCGTCTGGTTTCTAAGGAAGTGCATTTCTACCAAAAACCGGAAAAATTCATCAAACACCAACCGGTTTCTACAAATCAGCAGACGTTCCATATCTTGCGGAAAATGCGTTCCGATCACAGCTTCTTTTAATGGCATTAACTGCATTTTCTCTATTATCTCTTTCGGCATACCATCCTGCAGCTGCTCAATCTCCTTCATTGCCTCTTTCACAAATTTGGTGATTGTTTTATTGCTCAGTCCCTCTGTCAGAGAATATACCGGCTGTAACGATGCGATCAGATTACGATACTGCGTCTCTGTATAATATTCCGGATGTTCCATGACAAGCTGATGATTTCGTACCGATAATGCACCGACAAATATATAAGTCTGTCCAATATGAAATACCTGTTTTAAAAAAGGTGAATTAAACCATGTTAATTTCACTGAACCACTCATATCCTTTGCCATACAGGAAACAATTTTTATACTTCTTACACTCTTTATATCAACATATGATTGTATATTAGCTCTGATTGCAACCCTCTCTCCCACTTGGGCTTCCCGAACAGGAACCGGTTCATCGTACCGTAAATAGGTTCTTGGATAAAACAATAGTAAATCCTTAATTGTATATATATTCAATTTCCCCAATAGTGCAACTGTCTTAGGTCCTACCCCTTTGATCGTTGCAACCGAATCTGATATATTCATGTACATTTCTCCTCACAGAAAGAAAACTGTCATACCGATACTCACATTCAGTATGACAGTTTTGTCATATTCATCCACAAAATCAACTTATCCCATACGATCTTAATGGATACGAATTCCATATATTCTATTCTACAGATAAAACATAATAGTAGATTGGCTGACCACCATAATTAAACTCTACATCACAATCTTCATATGTCTCTTCCACATATTCTTCAAACTGCTTTGCATCCTCTTCACTTACATCCGCACCATAATAAATGCTGATTAATTCAGAGTCCTCATCTACCATCTTCTTAAGAAGTTCTTTGGTTGCCGTCAATATATCTGCTGCAACTGCCTGAATTCCATCATCATCAATACCCATAATATCTCCGGACTTGATCGTTTTGCCATCAATACTGGTATCTCTTACCGCATATGTTACCTGACCGGTCTTCACATTATTCATATCCTCGATCATAGAAGCGAGATTTGTCTCTCCATCTGCATTCGCATCAAATGCGATCAATGCGGCAACACCCTGTGGAGCAGTCTTTGATGGTACCACAATAATAGTCTTATCTTCTGTTAAAGACTGCGCCTGATTGGCTGCAAGAATAATATTCTTATTATTCGGTAATATATATATCGTGTCTGCATTGACATGATCAATCGCATTCAACATATCCTCTGTACTTGGGTTCATTGTCTGTCCACCTTCGATCAGATAATCCACACCTAGATCTTTGAAGATATCATTCATACCCTCTCCAACAGAAACGGAAATAAAACCATATTCTTTACGAATGTCCTGTTTCTTCTCCTCAGCTTCTGCTTTTTCAGCCGCACGTTCCTTAGCCTGTTCTGCCGCCATTTTCTCAGCTTCCATAATGACTTTCTCTCTATGCTCCTCGCGCATATTATCTACTTTCATACTGGTAAGTGAACCATACGTAAGTGCACGTTCAAATGCAAGTCCCGGATGATTGGTATGCACATGAACCTTACAGATCTCATCATCTGATACAACCACTAGTGAATCACCAATTGACTCTAAGTAAGATTTGAATTCATCTTCAATCTGTTTATTGTATTCATTCTCAAGCATAATAATAAACTCTGTACAATATCCATACTTGATATGTGATGTATCAATCTCCTTACGGTCAATTCCTACCGAATTAGATGTGCGAAGTCCGGATGCATCCGGTGCCGGCTTGCCCTCTGCTGCACCTGCTGCGTATCCATTAGAAAAATCATAAGAAACTTTTCCGGTCAACGCATCAAATGCACCTTCAAGAATTGTCATCAGACCTTCTCCGCCGGAATCCACAACACCAGCCTCTTTCAATACAGGCAACATCTCCGGAGTCTGATTCAATACTTCTCTACCATATGCCAATACATCTGTGGCAAACTCTAACAAACTCTTCTTGGTTGTACTTAATTCAGAAGCCTTATCTGCTAATCCTTTGGCTACTGTTAAGATTGTACCCTCTTTTGGCTTCATAACAGCCTTATATGCGGTTGCAACTGCACGATTAAATGCATTTGCAATATCTTCCATTGTTACATCCTGCTTGTTCTCTAATTCTTTACAGAAACCACGAATCAACTGAGACAGAATAACTCCGGAGTTACCTCGCGCACCGCGAAGTGACCCGGTCGACATTGCCTTCGTTACATTTGCAAAAGTCGGATCTGTGATATTCGCAACTTCTTTTGCTGCCGATGTAATCGTAAGTGTCATATTCGTACCCGTATCACCATCCGGAACCGGAAATACATTCAACTCATTAATATATTCTTTCTTTTCCTCAATTCTTTTCGCACCTGCTAAGAAGCCATACTGCAAACTCTTAGCATCTACATTTACTTTCTGACTCATAGTTCCTCCTAATCAATTACCCGTACACCTTCAACAAATACATTAATATTCTCGACCTGCATACCAGTAAACTCTTCTACTTTATAACGTACTGTCGACATCAGATTCTCTGCAACAGTTGAAATGCTTACACCATAAGCTACAATAATATGGAAATCAATTGCAATCGCATTATTTTCACCAACAGTAACATTCACACCCTTCGAGACACTATCGCCCCGAAGTAATTTTACAAAACCATCTTTCATATTCACCGTTGCCATTCCAACAATGCCAAAACATTCAATGGCTGAAAGCCCGGCATATTGAGCAATGACTTCGCTCTCAATTACAACTTCACCGTTGCCGGTTTCTAATTCTATCTTCATACATATCCCTCCATGCTTTCTTCGCTAATAAATATTGTATGGTACACATTATCATACCATTCCTAACATATTGGTGCAAGTCCAAAAAATAAGGTTTTCTAAAAAAATAAATAATTTTGAAATTAATGCTTGCATTCTTGTATCACTTCTGTTAAAATTGACGTGTTGCAAACCGGTAGGTTAATATATTCAAGGAGGTGCAAGTCGTGGCAAAGTGTTCAGTATGTGATAAGGCTGCTCATTTCGGTATTAAAGTGAGCCATTCTCATAGAAGATCTAACAAGATGTGGAAATCTAACATTAAGAAGGTTAAAGCGAATATTAATGGTACACCACAGAGAGTTTATGTTTGTACTTCATGCTTACGTTCAGGTAAGATTGAGAGAGCTTAATCGTAAAGTAATATAAAAGGAGAACCTTTGGTTCTCTTTTTTTATTGTTATTTTATCCCATTAACATCTGCAAAATAAGATATATGCAACAAATGGCGTTAGAACATCCGTCGTTACTTAA
>ENA-OPUE01001033-OPUE01001033.1-human-gut-metagenome-genome-assembly--contig:-NODE-1033-length-18881-cov-16.338787_pt1 | contig 18881 bp, 16 predicted proteins | sample MGYA00241466_ERZ501924 | MGnify/ENA primary metagenome ERZ501924 (study PRJEB25962, sample SAMEA2042223) | human gut metagenome | biome: human gut; feature: human-associated habitat; material: faeces...
TTCTTCTTTTCATTGGTGGCTTGGCTCTATCTCTTGTCATATCCATTTGGGGCAATCTAACCCAATGGCGAGAACACCAAGACAGGGAGGAGGCAGACTTGAAATATCGTGCATTGAAGATGGTTCTTCCATCTGACGACCCCAATGTTCGATACATCGAAAAGAACTTTTCTGTATGCCCAAATAAAGAAGTTATTGAGAAAGTGAGAACTCATGTAAATATTTACGAGGACTCAATTCGCTATCATAACGAAATGATACAGATGGCAGCAATTAAAGATAGCATTGCTAATAGCCTATTTAAAGAGGTGAATGAAATTAAAAAGAAAATTAATCAGAAATAATAGACAACGACCAACGGGTACAAGCGCATCCTTCGCTTCGATAAAGTAAAGACGAACGGTCTCCGTATCGTGTTTGATAGTGCAAGAACTTGTCCAATGCATCAGCAACATAGCAGAATCCTGACTTTTCATTAACTCTCAACTGTTCATTCGTGTCCGTGATGCCACTCGTTTGACATTGCGGACACTTTTTATTTTTATGATGGCTATGAAGAAGAAATAGATAATTATAGCAGTTTTGGTTATCTCACTTGTTGCATCTTATATCTTATGTGATACGAAACAAAATGATGCCGATATTGATTCCGTTAAAGCCGAAGAATATACGGCAGTCTAAGAAAACAGTATTGACTTGGATTCCATTGCAGGAACATATTGCGGTGTGTTGCCACCTAATGTTGAAACAACACTCACACTAAATGAAGATGGAACGTATTGCTTGAAGCAGGAATCTACAAACGATTCGGATAGTAGTGAAGTGTTGAACGGTATCTTCAAAGTGCTTGACGGCAGTATTCTGATGTTAGAACATTTGTCAAGTGGTTATAATATATTTTACAAGATAAAGAATGATAGTTGCATTATCTAATAGATTCATTTGGGAATGAGCCAAGAAGCGCAAAGACCGGTGTACTGAAGAAAAAATAATAAAAATAAAACCCGTGGGTTGTTGTGTCTCACTCACGGATTTTATTGATATTTTCTCCTAACTAATTATATATTCTTTTTATAGCAAAAATCTTTATAATTAAGGCTCTTGTAATTTCCTACTAGACTTTTCATCACACTTATAATGTAAATTTCCAGAAGAATCTGTATAAAAATACTTTATTATATTTACTTTAGCTCCCATCCCGTTATGTCTTATTACATATTGAGTGTTTGGTAATAGCCTTATATAGGAAGGATTATACCGAAATTCTTGCTTATAAGAAGACGATTCTATCGCTTTAAATTTCTTTGATATTCTTTTTTTTAAACAAATAGTATCCACCTCTCTACATGTTCCCTTTGTCCGCAAAAAGAAGTCATATGTATAAGATTTGCTAAAGCTATCTAATGGCTCAATAGAAAAATGCAACAGATTGTAAATATAAAAAGTCTGTTCCTTTTCATTGAATTCTACATCATGATTGTCACATGAACAAATCAAAAATAAACACATGAAAATTTCTATTATATATTTCATTCTCAAAAATCTATTGTGAATAGCCAAATCTTGACCATTCTTGTTAAACTTGTTTGTTAAGACATTTTTTATATTGGGTGGTATTCACCAATTGTGAAACCGCCCAATTTGAGGTGTCTATAACAGGGTTTCATACAAATCTTTTTCTTCTATCGCAAAATTGAAGAAAATCAGATTCCAATATAAAACGAAAGCACGAAGTTGTTGCTTCCCAAGGAGGCCATGAAGTGGTGATGAACGGAGAATAACACTATTTACTCTCTCTCGGAGGGTGTGACAGAAGTTCTTTTTGTACAAACACTCCTTTCTCGAACTTCCATTTTCCAAACTCATAATCAACGGCAGAACCACGGCTGAAAGATTCAATAATCTTTTCTTTTTCGTTAAGCGTAGGATTGGGAATATCATGGAATGATGGAACAAACAAGAACTTCTGCTTGACTTCATTCCAGACATAAGCATCCCAATATTCCACACCTTGATTTCCGAATTGTCCCAAATATACCAACAGATCTTTATTGCCATCAAACGTCACATCAGCCATCAGACAGCTATCCTTCCGGCCACCATTTGGGTCAAAGGTATCGTCCTTTGGATAAGAGAAAGGTATAATTTGTACAGTTTTCTCCCCTCGCATAATAAATACTTCAAAATCGAAATCCTTGGACTTGGGAGATTGTGTTCTTATAACAGCGTTAAGCGTATCTTCCGATGCAATATCTTGCTTGGTAAAGACCTTGCCCGAAATCACACTATCGGTGTCAATAGACATGCTGTCTTTGGTAGGGTTTCCCTGCCCCACCTTACTTTCCTTGCAACCGAAGATCAACATCAAAGAAAGTATTACTAATGTACTATCGATAATTCTTTTCATTGTCTTTAAATATTTTGATCATTTCATTGCGTTATTTTTTATTATTGTATGCAAAGGTAGTGCTTTGAGCCTTTAAGCCACTATCACACAACCCCTTTCTTTGAAAAGAACGTAAAATCAATAGTATTATTGCGAAGATTGTAGTTTTATTAACTTTAATCATAATCTTAAATTTTTAATAATTAATAATGTGTAAGAACTCTTTGCTCTCCTCGGACTCTTTGCCTTTGCAGCGACTTTTTATCTCAGGATTGCACACCAAAGGTAGGCATAATATGGACAAGATTTTTGATATGGAAAGTATGGACTGTGGTATGGAAAAAATAAGGAAGCCTTGTCGGGGTTTCCTTATATGGAGAGTGCTGTATGTGTCTGTATGACTGGTTGTTGACGAATTATTCTTTGTTGTCCAACAGCTCGCTGATTCCTTTGTAGAAAGATGATTTTTGGAAACAGCGTTTTCACTCATTAAAAGTTTCTCTATATATGGTAGTTCTACAATTATTTAATCACATTTGACATAATAGATTACACCATCATGCCTAATCATAATAAATATAGTCATATTCCTGGGAAATACTATTATATTATCGGCGGAAGGAAACCATATATCACTAAAATAATTATATAAATCTATTGTACGGAATACATCTATTGTTTTAAACTCATCCCAATTAATACAGATAACATCACAACATAAATTCAAATCTGCAAATAATTCTAATAATGAAAAGTGGTCATCAAGTGCATTATACTTTTCTATAAAAGAACCATTTGATTGAAAATTATCAAAAACAGACTCATGTAAATCATATACTTTAATATTCTTTCGAAAATATTGGTAGCATATATTACAGTCTGTTTGATTCAATTTTTGAAATGAGGGAAATAACTCCCCCGTTTCTTTTTCAAATAAATCAATTTTAAATTTTTCCATATTTTATTTCTTTATAGGCTCAGCACCACTAATACCACCTGCATTTCGTTTGCCTTTTGTGAAATTCCAAGTCTCGCTACCTGCATACTGGGTGCGGCGTGGGTCTGAACCGTAAGAGGCGAAGTCACCAATTACATCCTTGACATTGGCAAGCTGGAATTTCTTACCAGTGTCTGTGCCGTATGTATTGGTATGCGCCATCTGTCCGCCAGCCTTGCCACGCTGTGGGGCGTAGGTGTAGAAAGTCTCAGCACCGTTGCAATACTTCAAAGAAGCAAAATGTGAATATTTTTTGCCTCTTCCTGTTGATTTTACAGGAGGTTTATATCCTTGTCTTGATGATACATACATATGTTCTTATTTTGGTGTTATAATAAAAGAACGAAGATTGATAAAGTTTATTGCTTAGGATTACATCATTTTACAAATGAAAACACTATATGCTTGTGTCGGAAAGGTATATATGAGCTGATGGTAGAGTCGTCATCAACAACAATGGCCCTGATTTGATAAACTCAGCAGGAATACTTGCTATTCATTTTATGATGGGGTTATGTTCACAAGTTTGAGATTTCATGTAAAAAAGTCCTAATTTCTATGTTTCTCTTCTTGCAAATTATGGGATATTAAGAAAAATATCGTATCTTTGTCCCCGAATTGAGGCGTTCTTTGCATATTGCAAAATACAGAAACGAGCAGAAGTCCGCTCGTTTCCATATTGTTACCTATATAATATAGGCAAACGCCCAACTTCTTGATTTTCAATCAAAGTCCAATTTAGAGCGAGTTAGTTTTTTTAACTAAATTCAGAATCAAAGACTGCTGAAAATCGGGCCTTATCGCCACCCGAAATTTGGTGGTATCAGAAAAATGCCGTATCTTTGCACCGCGTAACAAGAAAGAGGCCTGATTAGCAACTAATGAATTTACAACAAGAATGAGCAGAGAATACAAACAAAAGAAAAGAGGATACACCAGAATGAGCAGAGAATACAAACAAAAAGAAAGAGGACACACCAAGCAGTAAAGCTTACAGCATGTCCTCTCACTATAAAATACTCTTACTTATCCGTTTTATTCAGAATATTATTCAGCATCCTCAGCCTTCTTGCGGCGAGATACGCGCTTGCGCTTTGGCTTCTCCTCGGTGTTTGGATTCTCAATCTTTACACCAGCCAACTCTGGGTCGATGAGGATACGGCCACAATACTCACAAGGAATAATCTTCTTGTGCATCTTGATATCCAACTGGCGCTGAGGTGGAATCTTGTTGAAGCAACCACCACAGGCATCACGCTGAACGTAAACAATGCCCAAACCGTTGCGGGCACCCTTGCGGATACGCTTGAAGCTGGCGAGCAAACGTGGCTCAATCTTCTTCTCAAGCTCAAGAGCCTTCTCAGTAAGGCGCTCTTCCTCCTCACGGGTCTCAGCCATGATGTCCTCAAGCTCAGAGCGCTTCTCTACCAATCCGTGTTCACGGTCGGCCTTCTGCTCCTCAGCCTTGTGCAAGTCGTACTCACGCTCACGCATCTTAGCCAAGCCCTCGCGAATCTTCTTGTTGCAAAGCTCGATTTCCAACTCCTGGAACTCGATTTCCTTGCTCAGGGTATCGTACTCACGGTTGTTGCTCACGGTTTCGAGCTGACCGTGATAACGCTCCAGGCTAGCCTGTGCATCAGCAATTTCAGCCTGCTTCTGAGCCACAGCGCGGTCGAACTGCTCGATTTCACGCTGGATGTTCTCGATACGAGTGGTGAGACCTGCGATGTCGTCTTCCAGGTCCTGAACCTCGAGAGGAAGCTCACCTCTCAACTCACGATTCTCGTCAATGCCTGACAAGGTTACCTGAAGCTGGTAGAGAGTCTTCAACTTCTCTTCTACTGTCAAATCTGTAGGATCTTTCTTTGCCATAATTTCTTGATTTTATCTTTAAACCTTTGTTTTCTTTTTATTATTCTTTTAATGCTTTGAAGCTTTTTATAAATAGATGATAGGATTGGTGTTGATTTCCGAGATGCAGCATTTGGCATCAGGGAAATGAGAGAGGATGATGCTGCGGAAGATTTCGCTGGTAAACTGCTCACTCTGATAGTGACCGATGACGCAGATTTGAATCTCCTGATCATGCCCGAAATACTCGTGATAGCTCATCTCGCCCGTGATGAAAGCATCGGCACCAGCCGCTATCGCATCGCCCAGCAGGAACGAACCCGACCCGCCACAGAGCGCCACCTTCCTGATAGGACGGCGCAAGAGCTGGTTGCACTGCACACACTCCACGCCAAAACGCTCGCGCAGCAGCAGCACCAGGTCGTCGGCAGCGATACCCTCGGCGAAATGCTCCTTCACCTCTTCCGAAAGCTTTCCTGCCTGGGCAGCCTTCAGTATATCCTCGTCTGAGATTTCTCCCATCACACCATTTCCACCCTTCACACCATCCACTTCCTTCTCTCCGCCGAAAAACAGGAGATTCTTCAATCCCAACTTCTCGGCTATCTTGAAGTTCACGCCGCCCTGGGCAGCATCCATGTTGGTATGCATGGAAACTATCGTTATATCATTCTTGATGGCCTTCATCACCGTGCGCTGCACGTAGTTCTCGTCCGAGATTCTCTGCAGTTTGCGGAATATCAGCGGATGGTGGCTCACGATGAGATTGCAGCCCTTCTCGAGGGCCTCATCCACCACAGCCTCGGTGACGTCAAGACACAACAATGCCCCTGACATTTCTACCGCCTCTGTCAATCCAACTTGCAGGCCGGCATTATCATATCCTTCCTGCAAGGGCAGAGGCGCGTAATGTTCAAGGGCATCAACTACTTGTTTTATTTTCACGCTCCTAATATGTCTTATTCTTAAATTTAGGCTGCAAAGTTAAGCATTTCTCATGAAATTAGCAAGAGTTTCGCTAAAAAATTTCAAAAAATTATGGAAGTTGCCGTTTTTTTTATTATTTTTGCACCTATAATTCAACAACTCAACTTATTAAGGGGGTTGGAGAACGAATAAATAGAATTGAATAGTTAACAATATAATAATAGAATATAGCTTATGTATCATTCAGCATTACCTTGCGATTTCGCACTTCCGGCAGAATGGGAGCCTCAGAGCGCCATTATGCTGACCTGGCCACACGGTGGTACAGACTGGAAACCTTATCTCAGACAGATAACCAACACTTATCTGCAACTTGCCGACATCATCACCCGCTACGAGCAGCTGCTTGTGGTTACACCTATCATGGAAAGTACCCAGAGGATGCTCGCCGAACGACTTTCGGAGGGACAGATGAACCGCGTGCACCTTTACGAGATAGACACCAACGATACATGGGCTCGCGACCACGGACCAATCAGCATCGTATCGCGTGGCAAGCGAAACTCTCATATCATCCCGATTCATCTGCTCGACTTCAAGTTCAACGGGTGGGGCGAGAAATTTGCCTGGCAGAAGGACAATGCCATCAACCTGCAGCTCTACTACCAGGGTGCCTTTGATGCGGCGATGGAGAACCACCAGGGCTTCGTGCTCGAAGGCGGAAGCATTGAGAGCGACGGCAAGGGTACGATATTCACCACATCGCAATGCTTGCTGGCGCCTCACAGAAACCAGCCTTTCACACGTGAGAACCTGGATGCCCTGCTCAAGACTTTCTTCTTCGCCAAGCAGGTGGTATGGCTGGACCATGGCAACCTGGTGGGCGATGATACCGACGGCCATATTGACACCATCGTGAGGGTGGCTCCGCACGACACCTTATTATATGTGGGCTGCGACGACCCGGAGGATGAGCAATATGAGGATTTCCAGGCGCTGGAGAAGCAGTTGCAGAAGCTGTTCAATTATGAAGGATATCCTTACCGCCTGCTCAAGCTGCCGATGCCGGATGCCATCTACGACGAGGGCGACCAACTGACTACGGATAAGAACAGCAAGGGCGACCGACTGCCTGCCACCTACGCTAACTTTCTGATTCTGAACGGGGCAGTGATTTACCCTACGTATAACCAGCCGGAGAAAGACGAGGAGGCGAAGCGCCAGATTCAGCTTGCCTTCCCAGACAGGGATGTGATAGGCGTGGATTCGCTCACCATCATTCGCCAGCACGGCAGCATCCACTGCCTCACCATGCAGTTGCCGGAGGGGGCTATCAAATAAAAAATCGAATTAAAGATCGAATTAAAAAATCGAATTAAAAATCACTCATGAAATTAGGATTATTACAACTACACATCACGGCGGACATCGCCGATAACAAGACCCGCCTTGCCGAGGGCATCATCGACCTGGCTAAGCGTGGCGCAGAACTCATCGTATTGCAGGAACTTCATAACTCGCTCTACTTCTGCCAGGTAGAGGATGTGGAGAACTTCAACCTCGCTGAACCCATCCCGGGTCCTTCTACCGAATTCTACGGCAAGCTGGCCAAGGATCTGGGCGTAGTGATTGTTACTTCGCTCTTCGAGCGCCGTGCTCCGGGGCTGTATCACAATACGGCGGTGGTGATTGAGAAGGATGGAAGCATAGCCGGAAAATACCGCAAGATGCATATTCCGGATGATCCTGCCTACTACGAGAAGTTCTACTTTACTCCTGGCGACCTGGACTTCAACCCTATCCAAACTTCGGTGGGCAAGTTGGGCGTGCTGGTTTGCTGGGATCAGTGGTATCCTGAGGCAGCCCGCCTGATGGCGCTGCAGGGGGCGGATATCCTGATTTACCCTACAGCCATCGGCTATGCCACATACGACACAGAGGAGGAGCAGCAGCGCCAGCGTGAGGCGTGGACTACGGTGATGCGTGGTCATGCCGTGGCGAATGGTTTGCCTGTGGTGGCGGTAAACAGAGTTGGATTCGAGCCGGATCCTAGCGGTCAGACTGACGGTATCCAGTTCTGGGGCAGCAGTTTCGTGGCAGGTCCTCAGGGCGAGCTTCACTATCGTGCGAGCGACAAGGAGGAAGAGAGCCTGGTGGTTGACATCGACCTGAAACACAGCGAGGATGTGCGTCGCTGGTGGCCATTCCTGCGCGACCGCCGTATTGAAAACTACGGCGATATTACCAGGAGATTTATTGATTGAGATTGATGGGGATTACAGAGCGCACGGGGGCTTACCTACAAAAACAAGATATATAAGAGATTAGATTTTCAGGATATATGGAGAATTTAGAGGTGATGGTGGTTTTATTCATCATCGTGATTTTGGGTTACGTCGCCTGTAAGCTGGGCTATATGGGCGACAAGTTTGACAAGAAGCTTTCCAGCATCGTGGTAGATATTACCTGCCCCCTGCTGGTGCTCTCGTCGGTAATGGGAGAAGAACTGCCCGACCGCACGCTCATTCTCCCGCTTCTGGGCATAGGTTTTCTTACCTATATCCTGCTGCTGGTGTTCGGTTTCGGGGTACCCCGCCTCATCAGCAAGAACCATGACGACCAGGGAATGATAGGTTTTGCCCTGATGTTTGCCAACGTAGGATTCATCGGATACCCGATAGTTTCGAGCATTTTCGGTCCTAAGGCCATCTTCTATGCAGCCCTGCTCAACATGCCGAACACGTTTTTCATCTTTACGGCTGGTGTAATGCTCATCAAAGGGGAATACAGCGTGAAGCAGTTTAACCCGAAGGTTCTACTGAGTCCGGCTCTGATTGCGGCTGCCGTGGCGGCACTGCTGGTGGCTTTTGGGGTTCATACGCCCGATGTCATCGCCCGACCGATTACGATGGTGGGTAACGTGACGGTGCCTGCCGCCCTGATGATTATAGGAAGCAGTATGGCGAAGCTGCCTGTAAGGGAGATTATCGGCAGTCCGAAGGTTTACTTGGCTTCTGTGCTCCGCCTTGTGGTGGTTCCGCTGAGCCTTTACTTTTTCTTCAAGGTTTGCGGCGTGAGCGACGTGGTGAATAATATCAACACGGTGGTGATAGCAATGCCTGTGGCTAGCTTCGGCACGATGTTCTGCCTGAAATATGGCAGGAATCCTTCGCTTATTACTGAGATGACTTTCATCACTACGCTGGGCAGCATTATTACTATTCCACTGATAACACAGCTTTTTAGCTAGGAAAGGAGGACAGAGGATGGAATCGCCTGGAACGGGGGCGCAGAGGGGAAAACGGGCTTTAGGAAGGAAGAAAAAGAGATGAAGGGAGGAAGAAAAGAGATGAAGGGAGGATGGAAAGAGATCGAGGAAGGAAGAAAGGAATATAAGATTTTTTCTTGAATATAAAAAAACTGGAGACCAATGGCTTGGTTTTCAGTTTTTTTGTTTACCTTTGCATCTTGGAATGAGAATAAGAATTTAGTATGAAGAAAAAAATAAAAAAAATAAGAATAAATGATGAAGAATATAACAAAAACCAGCCGCCTCTTACTACTAGCCATGGCGCTCGGAGGCACTAACCCGCAGGTAATGGCGGCTCCAATAGAACATATCGGCGACCGATATATGATTCATGTACCAGAATTGGAACTTACGGGCGAGGAATCGCTGCTCGATGTGCTGATGATGTGCCCCGAGGTGATGACTCTGGATGGCAATAATATCATCGGCGGTGATCCCTTTGCTAATCTATATGGAAAATTCGTGATCCGTATCGATAACCAGGAATATGGTCTGGATTACGCTACCCTGCTCCATCATTTTAAGGCACGAGAAATTGAAACCATCAAGGTTTGCCAGAACTCGGAAGTGATGAAGGGTTGCAGTAGTCTGAAAAAAGTGATTGATATCAGCTTGAGAAAGAGCGGAAAGGGGGTGAACGATGGAAAAGATAAAAAAGACGGAAAGGATGGAAATGGTGTGAGCGGAAGAATTGGATTCTTTGGCAATACCTATGGCGGAGGCAAGGGCATTGTGAGCGTACTGAGCCAACAGGACAAGCTGCGCATTCTGAGCCACGTGGAGGGCAGCATGCAACGCTCTTCTAATAATAACCAGGGTGCTTATCCCGGTGAAAGCAGCAGTATCATCAACCATTATTCGCACGAGGGGGCTAAGCTGAATATCCTCTGGACTCCTACGGAGAAGGATGTGCTGGAGGTGGATGCGATGCAAACCTATACCCGAAACCGTTTCTCGGACACACCTGCCGATTTCGTTCGTGCCTATCATCTTCAGGCAGATTACACCCGAACCCTGAGCGAAAACGGGGCGAGTATTCTCTTTACTCTGGGTGCTGAAAATATCAGCGATAATGGAGGAAGTGGAGCTACGGATGGAGGAGATGGGACTACGGATGGAGGAAGCGGCTTGAATAGCGGTGTTTCTCCTTATCGCAATCATCTTACCTATCCTTTCGTGGTGGTGGAGTATGCTACGCCTGTTATCTCTCAAAACCTTTGGCTTACTGCTGGTTTTGAGGGCGGTTTTTCTATCGAGAAGAACTGCGTGGCGGGTTATATCAACCATTCCAACTATCAGGATTTCTATGGTCAGATAGATTACAATATCGGGAAATGGGGTTTCATGGCGGGTGACCGCTATCGCACAATCCATTTCCGTCCGAAACTAATTGAGACAGAAAAGAAGTGGAAACATACCACCCACAATCATAGCTATACGCTGAGCATCTATCACCAGTTTACTCCTGGCCATACGCTGCAGGGCACGTTCTGCCGCCGCATCTACAACCCTGATTTCGGCGATTTCGTGACAGCGGGCGACATGGAGGGAGCTTGGAGGCCTGTCTATACGGCGGATATCAGCGAACGCCTGGCTTATGTGGCGGAACTGAAATATACGTATAGCAAGCCAAATCTCGTGGTGAGCACCTCGGTAAAGAATATCCACCAGGATTTGCCGGGCGTGAATAGGGACAACACGCTGGGCATAGGTACCACGGCCTTCTGGCATAAGGGTATTCTGAGACTGACGGCTGGCTTCAATTATTTCTGGGAAAAGGCTGAAATTTTCGATGGGGCTGATGAGCATACTTCGATGAATAAAAACCTGGAATACAGCCATTTTGCGATTTTCAAGCTGGCACCTCAAGTTTCGCTGCCAGGCGGCTGGCGTCTTACTTCGAATATGATTTGGTGTACACGCAGGCATACTGTTACGCCTGCCTATACTCCGGCAAACTTATATGCAGAAATGGGTATCTACAAGACTATCAACAGGCACTGGACCCTGGAGGGCAGATATCATGATATAGCCGGACAGCATTTCGGAAATAGAGCTGCTACACTCGGGGGCACTTATTATTTCTAGGCGATGGAAATGGCTTGTGACAGGCGACGGAATCGCCTGGAACGGGAGCACGGAGGGAGAGAAGGGAGCGTGCTGAAAATGCTGGAGACTTTAAACAACAATCCCGGTTCTCCTATTGCTAGGTGAACCGGGATTCTTCAATATAAATTGAAACTGTTATGCTTATACAACCTCATTATGTTGATATGAGATCAAATGGAATATCAGATTAAATCAAAGGCATGCCTGCCTCTTCGCATTCCTGGCGCATTTCCTCAGGCCAGATACTAGCCTGAATCTCGCCTATATGTGCCTTGTGGAGCATCACCATACACAAGCGGCTCTGACCAATACCGCCACCTATGCTCAATGGCAACTTGTCATTCAGAAGCTGCTGATGGAAATAGAGCTTCTCTCTATCTTCCTTGCCCTCCAGCTTCAGCTGGCGCAGCATGCTCTCCTTATCCACACGGATACCCATGGAACTCAGCTCGAAACTGCGACCCAATACTGGATACCAGATGAGGATATCACCATTCAATCCCTCCTTGCCATTCTCTGCCATGGTACTCCAGTCGTCATAGTCGGGAGCACGACCGTCGTGTTTCTTTCCATCGCTCAGTTTTCCGCCTATTCCCTCTACGAACACGGCACCATATTTCTTGCAGATGGCATCCTCGCGCTCCTTCGGAGTAAGATTTGGATACATATCGAGCAAATCCTGCGCATGGATGAAATGAATCTCCTTAGGCAGGAATGGCTTGAGCTGCGGATAATGCTCGCAGGCAAGGAACTCGGTGCGGAGGATGGCAGCATAAATGCGGCGAACCACATTTTCAAGGAATGCCAGGGTGCGGTCTTCCTTGGTAATCACAGCCTCCCAGTCCCACTGGTCCACATAGAGCGAGTGGAGATTATCCAGCTCCTCATCGGCACGGATGGCGTTCATATCGGTATATACACCATATCCCGGCTCCACCTCATACTCGGCAAGCGTAAGACGCTTCCATTTAGCCAACGAGTGAACCACCTCGGCCTTGGCATCGCCCAAATCCTTGATTGGGAATGTTACAGGGCGCTCCACGCCGTTCAGATCATCATTGATACCCAAGCCCTGCATCACGAAGAGTGGGGCTGTTACACGGCGCAAGCGCAACTCGGTGGCCAAGTTCTGCTGGAAGAACTCTTTTATCATTTTGATACCCATTTCGGTTTGGCGCATATCCAGCAGCGCCTTATAACCCTCAGGTTTTATCAGTTTGCTCATTATTTAGTATTTTATATTGTTATCGTTAATAATGTTTCTATTTTTGATGTCTTATCTTTTAAAGACGGTGCAAAGGTACAAAATAATTATTAATCTGCAAGCATTTTCTCGAAAAATTTCGCAAAATGATAGCATTTTTCTTTGTTTTCTATCTTTTTGCCGAGGTTTTATCCCTAAATCCGCTAATTTTCCTCACATTTCCGGTCTATCCAACCATCTTTCGTCACTTTTTCGGTCTATCCAGCTATCTTCCTTCATTTTTTCGGTCTATCCAGCCATCTTCCTTCACTTTTTCTACTATATCAGAACAAAAAGTGGCATGAATATTTGGCGGTTTCATATTAAATCATTAACTTTGCACTCGTAAAATGGTCTCGTAGCTTAGTTGAATAGAGCAGCAGATTCCGGTTCTGGAGGTCGTGGGTTTGAGTCCCACCGAGATCACCCTACATTATTATAATAATTAAGAACATGGATTTAGTAGAACGTTTTATAAACTATACAAAATTCGACACACAATCGAGCGAAGACTCCGAGAGTGTGCCTAGCACGGCAAAACAGCTTGAATTTGCCAAGTACTTGAAGCATGAACTCGAGGAAGAAGGTCTAAGCGACGTGGAGATGGACGACATGGGCTATATCTACGCCACGCTCAAGGGAAATACCAAGAAAAAGACCCCAACCATCGGTTTCATCTCTCATATGGACACCAGTCCGGATGCCAGCGGAAAGGATGTGAAGGCGCGCGTTATCAAGAACTACGACGGCGAGGACATCGAACTGAGCCCAGGCATCATCTCAAGCGTAGAGAAATTCCCAGAACTCAAGGCGCACAAGGGCGAAGACATCATCGTTACTGATGGCACTACCCTGCTCGGCGCAGACGATAAGGCGGGTATCGCAGAAATCGTTCAGGCGATGTGCTACCTGCGCGACCACAAGGAAATCAAACACGGCGACATCCGCGTGGGCTTCAACCCAGACGAGGAAATAGGCATGGGTGCACACCACTTCAATGTAGAGAAGTTTGGCTGCGACTGGGCGTACACCGTAGATGGCGGTGACCTGGGCGACCTGGAATACGAAAACTTCAATGCTGCGGGTGCCAAGATTAGCATCAAGGGCGTGAGCGTTCACACGGGCTATGCCAAGGGCAAGATGATTAACGCCAGCCGCCTGGCCGTGGAGTTCCAGAACATGATTCCAGAAGCCGAGACTCCTGAGCATACCGAAGGTTACCAGGGCTTCTACCACCTGCTCGGCATCGAGAGCCGCTGCGAGGAGGCCAAGCTCAGCTACATCATCCGCGATCACGACAGAGCCAAATTTGAGGCTCGCAAGGATTTCATCGAGGATTGCGTGAAGAAGATGAACGAGAAATACGGCGAGGGTACGGTGAGCGCAGCCATCCACGACCAGTATTATAATATGAAGGAGAAGATTGATCCTAACATGCACGTGATTGATATTGTGCTGCGTGCGATGCAGGAGAGCGGCGTTCCTCCACGTGTGGAGCCTATCCGCGGCGGTACCGACGGAGCACAGCTCAGCTTCAAGGGTCTTCCTTGTCCAAACATCTTCGCAGGCGGCGTCAACTTCCATGGTCCTCACGAATTTGTGAGCATCCAGGTGATGCAGAAGGTGGTAGATACCATCGTGAAGATTGCGGAAATCACAGAAGAATACAATGATTAGTTTATAGTTAATAGTTTATAGTTTATAGGACATTCATGCAGCAAAGCAGAGTTCTTATTTACTATAAACTATTATTTTTATCAGCTTCCCCCCTACTTTAAGCGAAGCCGCTATAAACTATAAATTATAAACTATAAATTATAACTAATGGCAGAAATTCCCTTTTTAGTAAAAGACCTCGCCCTCATCCTGATGGTGGCTGGCGTTGTTACCCTCATCTTCAAGCGGCTCAAGCAGCCCCTTGTGCTGGGTTACATCGTGGCGGGCTTCCTGGTGTCGCCCCACATGCCCTACACCGTATCGGTGATGGACGAGACGGATATCCAGACTTGGGCAGACATCGGTGTCATCTTCACCCTCTTCTCGCTGGGCTTGGATTTCTCCTTCAAGAAAATCGTGAAGATGGGTGCCTCGCCCGTCATCGCCTGCATCGTCATCGTTTTCTGCATGATGATGCTGGGCATCAGCGTGGGCCACGGATTCGGCTGGGACCGGATGGACTGCATCTTCCTGGGCGGTATGCTCGCCATGAGCTCCACCACCATTATATATAAGGCGTTCGATGATATGGGACTCAGGCAGCAGAAGTTTGCCTCCATGGTGATGAGCGTGCTCATCCTGGAAGATATCCTTGCCATCGTGATGATGGTGATGCTTTCGGCCATCGCCGGGGGTAGTAACCCGGATGGCGAGCAGATGATTTCGTCGGTATTGAGGATTGGTTTCTTCCTGGTGCTCTGGTTCATCGTGGGCATCTTCGCCATCCCGCTCTTCCTGCGCTCCGTGAGGAAGCTTATCAATGGCGAAACCCTGCTTGTCGTTTCGCTGGGCCTCTGCTGCGGCATGGCGGTATTATCCACCAAGGTGGGGTTCTCCAGCGCCTTCGGAGCCTTTGTAATGGGCAGCATCCTTGCAGAAACCATTGAGGCTGAGAAGATTATCAAACTGGTAGAACCGGTAAAGAATCTCTTCGGAGCCATCTTCTTCGTGTCGGTGGGTATGCTGGTAGATCCTAAGATATTGGTGGAATATGCCGTTCCTATCCTCGCCCTGGTGGGCACCATCCTGGTGGGACAGGCTATATTCGGCACCTTCGGCTTCATGCTGGGCGGCGAATCGCTGAAGTCGGCAATGCGCTGCGGTTTTTCGATGGCTCAGATAGGTGAGTTCTCGTTCATCATCGCTTCGCTGGGCCTGTCGCTGGGGGTTATCAGTAACTTCCTCTATCCGGTGGTAGTAGCGGTATCCGTGATTACCACCTTCCTCACGCCCTACATGATTCGTCTGGCTCTGCCTTCCTATCAGCTGATGGAGAAGCATCTGCCCTGCAAGTTCATCAACATTCTGAACCATTTTGCGATGAGTCATCCTTCTACGCAGCAGCAAAGCAAGTGGAAGTCGCTCATCCGCCAGATGGTCATCAACACCGTGGCCTACTCCATCCTTTCGGCGGCAACCATCGCCATGATGTTCACCTTCGTGCTGCCGCTGATGCGCAATCTGCTGCCTGGCTGGCAGTTGCACTGGTATGCCAACGCCCTTACGGGTCTGCTCACGGTGGTACTGATTTCGCCATTTCTGCGCGCCATCGTGATGAAGAAGAACCACAGTCCGGAATGGAAGCGCCTGTGGGTGGAAAGCAGCATCAACCGCATCCCGCTGCTCTTCACCATCGTGGTGAGATACATCATCGCCCTGGCGTTCATCTTCTACATCATCAACTACCTCTCCCGCTTCACCAATGCGCTCATCGTCTGCATCGGAGCCGTGGTGGTACTGCTGATGGTGGCATCGCGCCACATCAAGAAGCGCAGCATCGTGATGGAGCGCCTCTTTATCCACAACCTGCGTTCGCGCGATATTGCCGCCCAGGTGAACGGTGAGAAGCGTCCGCTCTATGCGGGTCATCTGCTGGATAGAGATATCCACATCAGTGAGATTGAGGTGCCGGAGGATAGCACCTGGTGTGGCAAATCGCTGAAGGAGCTTCATCTTCGTGAACGTTTCGGCATCGACATGAGCAGCATCCGTCGCGGTTCGCAGCGCCTGAACATTCCGAACGGTGACACGGTGATTTTCCCTGGCGACAAGCTTCAGATTATCGGCAACGATGACCAGATTCACAAGTTTGCCCAAGCACTCACCACGGAGCTTGCTCCTGAGGATGTGGATATCGAAAAGAGGGAGATGAAGTTGCGCCAGCTCATCATCAGCGGCGGCAGCGAATTTCTGGGAAAGACGCTGATAGAGAGCGGAATAAGGGATAAATACAACTGTATGGTGGTAGGACTGGAAGAGGGCCGGGAGAACCTGACCCGTGTTCTGCCTACCCGAGTATTCGAAAAAGGCGATATCATCTGGCTGGTAGGCGAAGAGGCTGACCTTCAGAAGATTCAGGAAAAAAGCTAAAAATCGGTTCCAAAAAGAGGGTGTGTCATGAACTTTGACACACCTTCTTTATTTTTTGCCACAAAAGTTTTATCTCACGGTGATATGGAAGCAACCCTGATGCACCTCGTATTTGATGTAGCAGCGGTTCTTATTGCGGAAATCCCTCAACACCTCGCTGAACACCCACTTCAAGGTATCGTTCTGAACCTGGCGGCGAGGCTGATTCTTGGTCTGAATCTGCTTGTATCTATTATAGCAGATATCGAACGTGGTACCATAAAGATGGCACGAATTCTCGGTGGCATTACCATTACGGGTTCTGAGTTTCGCCACATCATCCTTGGTGCGCAAGATGCTTGTTACGATGATCTTATGCAGCGGAATACCCTTAATCTGCAAGGAATCAAAATACGCCCTGCCTATATCCTGCAGCAACACCGATGCCTTAGGCACCAGATAAGGAATACTGTTATTCAGCTTATCCACATAAAAGAATGGATTGCTGCCCACATACACCAGTTTGCCCTTGCTATGCTCCGCCTCCTCACGATTCTGAACCGGAGCCACGCCATGCTGGTTGGCAGCCAGAATCTGAACATCCTGCTGGTCAGGGAAAGTATTGCCGAAATGAGGCACCGAGAAAATGCGGTGCTTCACCTCCTTGCCATCCTTATCGAAGAAAATGGAAGCCATGCCCGCCATCGCCGTATCAGGGGCAGCAGAGAGCTCATCCTTCTTCATCGCTTTTAAGGAATCCACTTCCTTAGAATCCTGACCCTTTTCATTCTCCGCCAATCTCGGCTCAGCCACGCTTGGAAACACCAGGCGAACCAGAGCCAGAAACAGCACAACAACCACAAAACCTTGCAAATATCTATTCTTACTTATCTTCATATCTAAAAATTTCCTGCAAAGGTAACAAAATCTATCGAAATATTTGCTCATTTCAAGGAAAAGTAGTAATTTTGCAGCGTTATATAACATTATTTAGAACATTAAGGTTGCAAACCATTTAGAAAGATAAAGATTTTGATAGAGAAACATATTATACTCGAAGATGTAGATCCAGTGATGTTCTACGGTGTAGGCAATGCCCACCTGCAGATGATTAAGTCACTGTATCCTAAGTTGCGTATCGTGGCACGTGACAACGTGCTTCGTGTGCTTGGCGACGAGGAGGAAATGGCTAAGGCAGAAGAAGACATCGAACTGATGCGCAAGCACTTAGCCAAATATAACATGCTTAACGAAGAAGATATTCTTGATATAGTAAAAGGAAAACAGACCAAGGCTGACTCCGTGAAGGGAGTACTGGTTTACAGCATCAGCGGCCGACCAATCAAGAGCCGCAGCGAAAACCAGCAGCAACTCATCGAGGCTTACGAAAAGAACGACATGGTATTTGCCGTGGGTCCTGCCGGAACCGGTAAGACCTACCTCAGCATCGCCCTTGCCGTGAAAGCCCTGAAGGAGAAGACCATCAAGAAAATCATCCTCTCCCGCCCTGCCGTGGAAGCCGGAGAAAAACTCGGATTCCTGCCAGGCGACATGAAAGATAAAATCGACCCTTATTTGCAACCGCTCTATGATGCGTTGGAAGACATGATTCCTGCCGTGAAACTGCAGGACATGATGGAAAAGCACATCATCCAGATAGCGCCCCTCGCCTTTATGCGCGGACGCACACTCAGCGACGCCGTAGTCATCCTCGACGAGGCGCAGAACACCACTTCACAGCAGATTCGCATGTTCCTCACCCGAATGGGCATGAACACCAAGATGATCATCACCGGCGACCTGACCCAGATAGACCTGCCTCGCGAGCAGCGAAGCGGACTGAAGGAAGCCCTCAAGATTCTAGATGGTGTGGAAGGCATCGGAGTGGTGAAGCTGGGGCAGAAGGACATCGTGCGCCACAAGCTCGTAACCCGAATCGTCAACGCATACGACAAGTATGACAAGGAGAGAGCGGAAGCACGGGAAGCTC
>ENA-OPUE01001077-OPUE01001077.1-human-gut-metagenome-genome-assembly--contig:-NODE-1077-length-18262-cov-3.794969_pt1 | contig 18262 bp, 20 predicted proteins | sample MGYA00241466_ERZ501924 | MGnify/ENA primary metagenome ERZ501924 (study PRJEB25962, sample SAMEA2042223) | human gut metagenome | biome: human gut; feature: human-associated habitat; material: faeces...
GCCTTAATAGGTTATTTATATATAAATAACAAAGATAGATTAAATGAAATACTTTCTTATGTAAAGGAGTTATAATTATGTATATATATGGTAAAAATGTTGTATATGAAAAATTATTAAACAATAGCAAAATTAACAAATTATATTTATCAAAGAAATTTAATACATCAAAAGCACAAGCAGGTAATTTGGTTATGACTGAAAATGCATATTTTTCACAATTAGCACAAAAAGATTGTTTCAATGATTTGGATGTTGAAAAATATGAAATTGTTTGACGCCGAAGTGTGCAAAGTGTATCACCGTGACACACTTTGCTTCAAATACAGTGACCGAGGATGACACACTTTTAACAATTTGACACACTGCGCACTTAGTGTTACAATGGCACAGACGAACTTTTTCGGAGCAATAAAAAATTTTTTTATGGAAATTTTTATGTTAAAAGAAGAATCAAATACACATATAGGGCTTACAAGTTTTAAAACAAAAAAAACATATAAAATAACTGGAAATGAAGATGTAAATAAATATTTAAAAAACGGTGATGAAGTAACGTATGAATATGTTGGCAGTGATAAAATAACATTTAATACTAAAAAGGGAAGTAAGCTAGGTGTTGTAAATATTTATAATGGCGATGAATTAATAGCAACATCAAATGTTTATTTAGAAAATAATATTGAATATTATCCAATAGTTACTTATGTTTTAATATTTATTGGGGTAATATTTATATTATTGATAATAAGAAAAAGTAAGAAAAAACATCGCCGTAGAAGGAGATAAAATGGATACAATCAATCATATAGGAATAATTGTCGATGGAAATGGAAGATGGGCAGAGGAGCGAGGAAAAATTCGTAGTGAAGGACATAAAGCTGGAGCAGAAGCTTTAGAAAAAATAATCCTTTATACTAGTAAGAAAAAAATAGCTAATTACTTAAGTCTATATGTATTTTCTACAGAAAACTTTAATAGAAGTAGTGAAGAAGTGAATTATTTAATGGACCTTTTTATGAAATGGTTTAAAAAAGCTAAAAGTAAATATGATAGTGAAAATATTAAAGTATTATTTTCTTCTAAAAAAGATTTATTAAAACCTGAAATAGTAAAATGTATAGATGAATTAGAAAATGAAACTAAAAATAATACTGGGTTAGTAGTTAATTTTTGTTTAAGTTATGGTGGAAGACAAGAAATTGTTGATGCTACTAAAAAAATAGTTAAAGATGTAAAAAACGGTAATTTAGATATAGATAGTATTGATGAAAAAGTGTATGGCAAATATTTATATAATGAATTACCAGATGTTGATTTTCTAATTAGAACAAGTGGAGAAAATAGAATAAGTAATTTTATGTTATGGCAAATATCTTATGCTGAATTTTATTTTCCTAAAGTCTATTTTCCAGATTTTACTCCGGAGTGTTTAAAAGAAGCAATAAATGTTTATAAAACAAGAGATAGAAGATTTGGAAAAATAAAAAAATAACTGTTGAGAAATAATCTCAAACAGTTTTTTATTTTAATAAAAGTTGTATTGCTAAATACATACCAACACTTACTGTTGTAGCAATAATTAATAAAATACTTGTATAACCAGCAACACTTAATTTGCTTCTATCATTTAATTCTTTTAAATATTGTTCATTCTTTTCAAATTCACTAAAACCACTAAATTTAGAATTAGTTCTCGATAAACTAAGAGTTTTATCTATGGTTTTTTCTTGTTCATTATTTTGGTTCATACTAGCCATTTCTTTGTCATAAGCATTTCTTAACATACTATAAACAGAGCTGTTATTTTCTTTAGCATTATTTTTAGCAAAGTCTATAATTTTTTTTGCATTTCTTATACTTTCCATGAAATCTTTGATACTATCATTACTTAAATACTTATCAAAAACATCTCTATTTCTGGCATAAATATTTAATCTTTCAATATATCTTTCAACATATGAATTTATAAAACCAATTTCTTCTTCAGTAATAACAAATTGACTAAGATATTCATTTATTTGTTTATCTTCCTGAGCATTTTGATAAAATCCATTTTTCATATATATAAATATATCTTCAGGCATCATATTAAAAAATATTGGGTCAATTCTACTTAAACCATAACCATTAAATTTTACATAATTTCCTTCATAAACTAAAGCATCAGTTGTAACATCATAAGTAAACTCAGCTAAGTTTGGATAAGTTTTTTGATAATTTTTTAATATTGCATCATTATAATTAATAATTTGTTCCATGAAACACAACTCCTTATTTTCATAATAAGTTTACCAAATTTTTAAGAAAAAAACAACACTTATTTTTTTGCAAATTTAACAAATTTAGGTCATTTTTTAAAAAAATATTATTAAAATCAGCATTTTCAAATTCACATCTTGTAAAATTAATACTTTTCAAATTCTTTAAATTAAATAAAATTTTAAAAAAATGGGGGTCAATTTTCTAATATTTATAATTTGCAATCTCAATTTATATCTGGTAAATTATGGTTATGAAAGGAGGAATTCATGATAAATCAAATTATTTTGGTTGGAAGACTTACTGGAGACCCTGAAATTGAAGAGTATGAAAATGGCAAAAAGAGAACTATAATTAATATTGCTGTGCAAAGACAATTTAAAAATATTGATAATAAGTATGATACTGATTTTTTTAGATGTGTACTTTGGAATGGAATGGCTTCAAACACCAAGAACTATTGTCAACGCGGAGACATAGTTGGGGTAAAGGGAAGAGTTCAAAACAGAAATTATGTAGATAGTGAAAATAATACTAGATATATCACAGAAATAATTGCTGAAAAAATCTCTTTTGTTTCCCACTCTCAAAAAAAAGAAAATAATAGTGACGAAAAAGAAGAATATGAAAATGTCATTGAAAACTTTTAAAGAAGATTTATATAACATCTTCTTTAAGATACAGCATATAATTAAACAGGTGAGAATTTGTGAACAAAAAAGGATACTTTCGAATTATAGGTATTTTAGGAATAGCTGCATTTAGTTTTTTTTATACGGAAAAAATAGCTAATTTAACTTTAGATAAAAATGAGTTATATCAAAGTATCAAGAAAGAAGCCAGTAATTATAATGAAGAATATATTAATGCCTTTATTGAAGATGACAAGATAGTACCGGGATTAAATGGTAAAAATGTTAATATTAAAAATAGTTTTTATAATATGAAAGATTTAAACGCTTTTAATTCATATTATTTAATATATGATACATCATATCCTGAAGTAACACTTGAAAATAATAAAGATAAAATAGTTGAAAGAGGCAACCAAAATAAGAATAGTGTAGCAATAATATTAGAATATAATAAAGATACAATAAAATATTTTAAAGATAACAACATTGATGCAAGTATACTAGTTGATTTAGATACATTTAATAAAAATGAATCATTAGAACAAATAAATAATGAAGTAAATAAATATAAAGATTTAGAATTCTTAATAAATAAATATAGTAATAACACTCATATTTGTTATTTAAGTAATAAAAATGAAAAGATATGTCGTAAAAATAATAAATACTTAGTAAAAACAGAAAAAATCGTTAATAACAAAACATTTATAGATATAAAAAATAATATTAATTCTGGAGATATATATTATATTGATAAATCGACAGATACAAAAAATATAAAGATATTAATAAATAGTATAATATATAAGGATTTAGATATAATATCATTAAGTAAAATGTTAAGTGAAGAAAGAGATTGATTTAATTTAAGTTTTTTGGTATAATTATTTTACCGAAGAACTTATTTTTTAAAATTGAAGGTGATAATATATGAGCAAAATAAAGATTTTTGGTTTGGGAGGACTTTCTGAAAGTGGAAAGAACTCTTATGTTATTGAAGTAGATGATGAAATATTTGTCTTTGATGCTGGAATAAAGTTTGCAAGTGGAAACTTACTTGGTATTGATTATATAATGCCAGATTTTGGTTATTTAATAAAAAACAAAAAAAGAATTAAAGGTTTATTTATAACCCATGGACATCCTGAAAATATGGGGGCAGTGGCTGACCTTTTAAAAGATATACCAAATTTAAAGGTATATGCTACTAAATATACTAAGTTTGAACTTATGGAAGATGGTGTAAATGAAAATAATATTGTGTTAATAAAACCACACAAAAAGATTAATTTTGGTAAAGTTTCTATTTTCCCAATTGCAGTTTCTCATTCATGCCCAGATTCTGTTATGTATGTTATTAATACAAAAGATGGTGCAATTTGTTATACTGGAGACTTTATAATTGACCCAAGTATGCAAGGAGCTTATGATATGGACATTGGTAAAATTGCTTATATTGGTAAGCAAGGAGTTTTATGTTTACTATGTGAATCATCTTTTGCAGAAAAAAATGGACATACATCTCCAAAACATCGTTTAGTTAACTTTTTTGAAGATGTTATAAAGCATCATGACAAGAGAATAATATTTTCCGTATTGCCAACACATTTATATACAATTTCTGAAATATTTGCATCAGCTGCTAATTCTCATAGAAAGATTGTTTTAATGGGAAAAAGATTACAAAACGTTGTAAACTTTGCTAAAAAAGAAGGATACATGGAATTTAATGAAGAACTTCTCGGAGACTTATCAAATATAAATGATGAAAATGCCATTCTATTAGTAATGGATGATAGAACAACTCCATATGCAAATATGAATAAGATATTAAATGGTTATGATAAATTTGTAACATTAAAACCAACAGATACTATAGTTTTTGCAGAACCAAGATATGATAGTACTGAAAAAGTATTAGTTAAATTACAAAATGAACTAGCAAAATTTGGATGTAATATTGAAACAATAGATAAAGAAAAAGAAATATTACATCATGCATCACGAGAAGATTTAATGCTTATGATTAAATTAATTAATCCAAAATTCTATATGCCAGTAAAAGGAGAGTATAGATATATGGTAAACAATGCTAACTTAGCAAGTAACTTAGGTATTCAAGATGCTAACATTTTACTTAAACAAAATGGTGATGTAGTAACATTTGAAGATGGAAAACTTGTTGATAACTTTGCAAGAATTAAAGTAGATGATGTTTTAATTGATGGAACAAGTAATGATGATATCGGGGATTTAGTTATTAAAGACCGTGAAATGTTATCTGAAAACGGTATTGTTTTAATCAGTGCCACTGTAGATAAAAAAGATAAAGTTTTACTTGTTGGTCCAGAAGTTACAACTCGTGGTTTCATTTATGTTAAAGATTCTGCAGATATGATAAAAGAAATAAAAGTTATCTGTGAAGCAATAATTAATAGAAATATAACTCCAAAATATATTGATTTTAATCAAATAAAAGTTGAAATCAGAGAAGAATTAAGTAGATATTTATATGATTTAACTGAATGTAAACCAATGATAATTGCCGTAGTTCAAGAGGTATAGTTTATAAAAAATCACTCATACTATAAATGGGTGATTTTTAAATGGATGATATAACAGCATTAAATGAACTATATAAAATAGTTGCAATGGGAATAATTGGCATTGATGAAGTAAAAGGACATATTGAAGATAAAGCATTAGCTAAAACAATGGTTGATGCCAAGAAAAAATACATGGTAAATAAAATGGATATAACCAATATGTTAAATGAACTAGGGGAAAGGCCAACAGAAATAAACATAATCATAAAAGCATTTAATGAAATTTATACCGGAATAGAACTAATTAAATGTGATGATGCTAAAATAGCTAAAATGTTAACTGAAGGAACTAACAAAGGAATTATTAAAGTAGAAGAAATATTAAATAACAATATTGATTCTAAAGTTGAAAAATTAGCTGAAGAGCTTCTAGAATTATTAGAGTTTCAAATTAAATCTTGGAAATCTTATTTATAAAGAAAAAAAGCCGTTTGGCTTTTTTTAAATTTTAGTAGCATCATTTTTAATTCTAGTAAGTTTAACTGATAAATCACTAACATTAATATCATTGTTTTTACTATCTGAAACAGATTTTTCTAACATGTAATAATATGCATAATTAGTATCAATTATTTTAGATATAATATTACTTGCAATTGAATCACCATTGCAACGAAAAATTACATTTCCATATTGAACATTATATATTCCATCTCCTAAAAAATCAAATATACAATTTTTTAAAATTCGTAATAATAAAATTGTATTTTTATTATCAAAATTACAATCAGCTTCAATTATATCTCTAGCTACACAATAACCTATGTTAGTTTTTAGCGTGCCAATAATTTTACCGGCTTCAAAATAATAATCACATTTTGACAAGTTTTTTGGTAATGTATGTAAAAATAAATTGTATATTTCCCATGGATTTTGAGAACAATCTCCAATAATTCTAGCACAATTTAAAATTATTTCTTCATTATCCAATTTTGTATGATTGAAAAAATCAATTATACTAGACAAATTTCTATGGCCTTGAAATCTAGCTTGAGTTATAACTAAAGCTCTATTTAGTATTTCTTCTGTCTTTAATTTTTCTAACATACATTCATTTGTAAATAAGGCTTCCAAGTAACTTTGAATTGATTTATATCCATGTTCAATTATAAAATTGGCAAAAGTAAAATTAAGTCCTTGTTTTATTAAAGTTTCATTTACTAAAACATCAAAGAACGCAACATAAGAACGCATATATTTTTCGTCAGATATGTCTAAGAAAACCTGAACATATTGAAAAACTTTTCCAGTATTTATTAAGTCTTTGTTTGTTAAAAGTTCTAAAGTTAATCTTTTTTTGATAGGTGTAGCTTGATTATCAGGCTTAACGCTTAAATAAATTTTTATTGCCTTCAAAGCATCTTCATCATTCTTGTAAGAATTAACTATAGCCACATTGCTTTTGAAATCTCCTTGGGACAATATGGTTGTAAGCAGTTCTTCACTTTTATTAAGTAAACTTTTAGCATCCTCAAAACATAAAGAACTTTTTTGAATTTTTTGAATTAAATCAATAACTAAATCTTTTTTCATTTTCTAACCTCCTGTAAGCTTATTCTACAATAAAAAAATTTGAAAAGCAAGGTTAAATATGGCATTTATAATTATAATGTGATAAAATAAATTCAAGAAAGAAGGTTATATGTATGGAAATAGTATGTAAATATTTTTTATATTTTATTATTTATTCCTTTTTAGGTTGGTTTATGGAAGTATGTGTTTCTCTATGGAATAAGCACAAATTTATAAACCGTGGATTTTTAATTGGCCCATATTGTCCAATATATGGATGGGGATGTTTAGCAATTATTCTAGTAGTAGGTAAAGATACTAGTGATATACTCGGAGTATTTTTAAAAGCCATTTTAATATGTTCTTTACTTGAATATTTTACAAGTTATTTTATGGAAAAAATATATAATGTTAGATGGTGGGATTATTCAAATAAAAAGTTTAACATTAATGGAAGAATTTGTTTAGAAACAATGATACCTTTTGGATTACTTGCATCATTAATTATTTATGTTTTACATCCAGCTGTTATAAAACTTGTTGATAAGTTATCACCAACAGCTTTATTAGTAGTAGCAATTACATTATTTATTATTTATATAATTGATAATGTTATATCAACATATATTTTATTTAAGATAAAAGGTAAAATTAAAAGTGAAAGAAAAGATAACACAGAAAAAATAAAACAATATATTGAAAAATGGTTTCAAGAAAATACCGTACTTTACCGTCGTATTAAAAGTGCGTTTCCTAAATTTCAAGTATTTATAAAAGAAATAGAAATGCGAAAAAAAGAAAAAGAAAAACATGAAAGTTAGATATGCAGTTAGAGTATTTGCTATAAAAGATGATAAAATAATGTGTATAAGATATAAAGATATCAACAAAGATTTTTTTGACATTCCTGGTGGAAAAATTGAAGATGGCGAATCGGAAGTACAAGCATGCCAAAGAGAATTTAAAGAAGAAACTGGAATGACAATTGACGAACTTAAATGTATTGGAAAGATAGAGATTATTTATCCAGCTGAAGATAAAAAATATGCTATAAAAACATATATTGCAAGTAAAATAGACGGTACACCTCAAGAGTTTCCTGAAAACTATGCTTGTTGGATACCGATAAAAAAGTTAATTGCTGAAGAAAAAAGATTAGCAACTACTCATTTACTAGATGATGATTTAAGAAAATATTTGTATGATGAAAAAGTTAATATGATTTTTACTTGTGATAGCAATCACAATGTAATTAATATGGATATAAGGTGAGAATATGAATGTCGTTGGTACAATGTTTTTTAAAGAAAATAAATTATTAATTGATAAACCGAGAAAAAGACCAACATATCAAATGATTGGTGGAAGAGTAGAAGATGGAGAAACTCCACTTGATGCAGCTAAAAGAGAATGTCATGAAGAATTAGGTAATAATGCCATTTTTGATGAGACATTATTTGAGTTAGTAATGGAATTTGACGAAATAGCAACAAGTGATGGAAAAACTCCGATACATTTTTATGTATTCAAATACAATGGACCACTTGATGGTAGCTTAAGTTTATCCGAAGAAATAGAAAATTTTATGTGGTATGAAAGTAGTATAGGTACAGATATATTATCAAATACATTAAAAAATGAAGTAGTACCATATTGTTTAAAAAATAATTTGATAAAATAATTTTAGGTACAATTTAGGTACAAAAAAATTGATTTAAAAAATAGTTCATTGAAGAAAAGTGACGTAAACGGCAAAAATCTTCAATGGATTTTTAATTTATTTTAAATCTCATTGAGAAAAAGTGGCAAAAGTGGCAAAACTTCTCAGTGAAATTTTAAGCGGTAATACGGACAAAATTGATAACAATTGTATTAATTTGTTCTTCCAACATAGTAAGGTTTATTTTCTTTTCCTTTAGTAGTTTTTGTTTAGCATATTCACGTTTTGTTTTCTTTCTAGCTTTAGGTGATAAAATACCTTCTTTAGTCAAAATATTATAAATAAATTTATAAGAAACAAATATGTTTTCTTTTGTTTCTAAAAACTTTTTAAAATGATTGAAGTTAAAATCATAGTATTTATCTGATAAAGTAGTATAATATTTTCGGAGATTGACTTATCTAGTGCTTTTTGTGGCTTATGTCCTCGGTTTTACATGGACAAAACCAGATTTTCTTTCTCCTTATATATAATAATTAGACGGTCAACCTGACTTCTTGATATACCTAAGTTTTGCACAGCTCGGTTTTTGTTACTATTGTAATCAACTAATTCTTTAATTGTTTCATATTTTAATAATTCGTTCATTCTAAAGTTTACCTTTCTCATTTTCGTCACCTCAAGTGACATATATTACTAAATATTTGAGACATATACTGACAAATAGGAACTTTTTTGTTATACTATTATTAGTGGAGGTGCTAAGATGTCAGAAAGAGAATTAGATTCAAGCATAAATGATTATATTGAAACAGAAACACCTAAAAACTATGTAAAACAACAAGAGTGGGATATGGCTATCGGACTTCAAGCGGTTGATAACTTAAAACCATCTAAGTATTTAGAAAAATTGTTACAAGAAAATGTAACAGGAAAAAAAACAATTTATGAAGTAGAACATGAGTTAAAACAATATTATATAGAAAAAGACCAAACAGATAAAACAATTCAAGATGAATTTGAATGTGATTTGGTTTCTACTAGAATAGTCCAATTACTAGAAAAAGATAATTTTGAACTATCAGTAGATTATATAAAATATATCCATAAATATTTATTTAAAGATGTTTATGAATTTGCAGGAGAATTTAGAAAAATAGATTTTTCTAAACACGAAAGAATTTTAAATAATGATTCAGTTGCTTATGGCGATTGTAAACTATTAGAGCAATCATTAGATTATGATATATCACTAGAAAAAAATAAAAACTATAGTGAAATGAATATAGTTGATGTAATTAATAATATAACTAACTTTTCTTCAAGTATATGGCAAATACATCCTTTTAGAGAAGGTAATACTAGAACTACAGCACTATTTATAGAAAAGTATTTAGTATCACTTGGATATGATGTGGACAACTCAATGTTCAAAGAAAAATCAGTTTATTATAGAAATGCATTAGTAAGAAGTAATTATTTTAATAATTATTTAAATATAAAACAAGATAATAGTTTCTTAATTAAATTTTATGAAAACTTATTGTTAGGAAAGAATAATAATTTACATTCAAGAGATTTAATTGTAGAAGAATTATTTAACAAAGATAATTAAAAGAGACACTAGTACAAAGCTTATTAATTTAATGGTTTAATTTCAAGTAGTGTTGGTGAAACAAAAACTTATGATAAATGAATTGATGTAAGAAGACTGAAAATGGAGACTACTAATATAGTTTACAATAATCTTTGTATACTTTTTCAGCAGTCTCATCATTCCTCTCTTTTTTTTATTCTTCGCTTATAATAAGTTCTTTTGTTTCTACTGTCATAACCCAATCACTTTTCTTTCTTAAACGACAAAAAAATCAATCATTTCTGATTGACTTAATCATTAACATCGCTTTGGTGCGACGATTTTTGCTTTTGGAGCCATAAAGGTTGAAGTCGGACAACCTCTAATTATCTAAATTATAGGTAGTAATAAACTACTAACTAATATAAGTATACCATGAAAATACTAAAATTTAATAAAAAATTACTAATAATTATTAAGCAGGATAAAGGGAATGATAGCACTGCCCTAATTCATTCTATATAAATATAGGAATAGTTGTGCTATCATTTCTTATTTTGCACTTGCAAAATTGTGTTAAAAATATGGAAGAATTCTACCATACTTTTTATTTAAATCAATTAATTAAAAGGTTTGCGAGGTTTTATTTTACTTCCAACTGTTGGATATATACTGGAAATGTTGGATAAATCTTGGATGTTTAAATTTAGTTTCAAAATATGTTGAAATTATGGTACAATTATATATAGAATGACAGATAAATAGTAATTTGAAAGTGAACTAATAGTATGTTTAATATTAGATAAAAAATTGATATATTGTTCTTGGATGGTGATAAAATGAATCAAGAAAAAATAGGAAAATTTATTGCTAAATTAAGAAAGCAAAAAAAATTAACTCAAGAACAGTTAGCAGAAAAATTAGGGATAACCAAAAATGCTGTAAGCAAGTGGGAAAGAGGATTGGGCTTAATGGATTTGTCATTGTTAAAACCATTAAGTCACATTTTAGAAGTCTCGGTTACGGAAATATTAAATGGTGAGAGATTTACTAAAGAAGAAATCGATTCAAAAAGTGAGGAAACTTTAATTGATACACTTGATTATTCTGCAAAAGAAATAAAAAAGGTAAAAAAGAATAAGTTTATAATAATATTATTAACAATAGTTATTACTATTTTGTCAATTGTAATATTAGACACAATTCAAGCAATAGTATTTAAAAATAGCCCAATAATAAGTTGGAGAATTGAAGATGCTAATGATAGTGATAGTTATGTAGACAAAGGTATTTTAATTGATACTTATTATTGTGTTAGCGATGATGTAATAACGGTAATTCCAACATTTAAAAATACAAATTATAATTGCCCATCAGAATAATAATTACAAATTACAATTTAGTGATTTGTTAAATAAATAGTAATTTGCCGATAATCATTTTTTGAACAAAAGTTGTAACTTTTTTAAAATATGTTACTATGTAGTTGATTATTAGTAGAATTAAAGCTTATTTTTATTAAAATAAGAACAAAATAAAGGAGGTATTGTTATGAAAAAGAAAAAAATTATTATTTTATCTATTTTAGTTATCTTTATAATTGCTATGATTTGTGGTGTAATTTGGTACTTTAACAATAGAAATTCAAATTATAAGCCAAATGGCAAATTAAATTATGATACAGTACTTGTGAATGAAGAAACAAATCCATATTATCAAGTTGGATTTGCTGATTATGTGTTTATAGGAAAGGTAGATAAGGAAATTGAAAGGACATTCTCAGATTATGGCTCAGCTAGAACTATATATGAAATCGAGGTAACAGAAAATTTGAAGGGTGATCTACAAAATATAATTAAAGTAACTTATCCTGGTGGATATGATAAAGATGGAACTCTTATATTGCATAAAGGTGATTATATAACGGATGAGGAATTACCAAAGATAGGTGAAAATTATATATTTGTGGGTATTGGACAGCCAAACGGAACAATATTATTACAAGATTTATATTCTGATACTCCATATACAGAAGAAAATAAAGAAAAATACTTGGACTATATTAATAATCAAGAGAATGTAGACAGAGAAAGATTTAAAAGTATTTATGAGAATTAGAAAAATGCAATAGTTGATTAACAATAACTACTTTTCTTTTTTATGCTATTATTGTAAAAGACAAATTACAATTTATTGATGAGATTAGTTTGAAATATAACTAGTCTTTTTATTTTGAATAAGATTTATATTTTTTGTCTAACATAATATAATAATATAATATAAAGAATTAATATAACAAGAATATAAATAATAATATAAATTAGTATAAATATTTATATTAAAAAACAAGTATTAAGTTGGTAGTTTACTTGTTTTAAAAATATTTTTATATAGCAGTGTTCCATCTGGGCTTTTTATTTTTGATAAATTAATAGTGATTATTCCGAGTTCTAATTTGTTACTTTTAAATTTATCATTATCTTTTATAGGTATTATTCTTATTATTTTTTCTATATCATTTTTAGGTGTAAATGATAAATTAGCGAAATCTTTATTCGGTATAACTTCATAATAATTAACATCATACATTTCTTTTAATTTATTAACATAATTTTCTATTTCAATTCTAGTTCTAAAACCATTATGTGCTACAGGTATGGGAAATTTATCCTCATCCATAAACATAAATAAATCAAGCGGCGTGTCATAATTATTATGATAATCAATTAAGTCATAATAAAATGAGTTTCTTAAATTTAATTTTTTTATTTCTATTTTTGTACCTAACTTTTCTATTTCTATGTCATTAATATATTTAGAAATTAGTTTTTGTTTATTTGTTTTATCTAAATAATTCCAACGAACAAACAAATCAATTATATTTTCAGGGTGAAGATAATCTTCTATTTCTTTTTTATCTTTAATAAGCAATAAGTCATCTACAGTAAAGTTTAAATTTTCATATTGTTTGCTATCTTGCTCTTGTTTTTCTAGTACTTGTCTTTTATATTCTATTTGTTTTAATTCATTATCAAACTCATCAAGTTTAACTATACCCTTAATGTATGCTGTTTTAATCCGATCTTTTTCCTTATCTAGTTCTTTTAATTCCTTTTTATAATCTATTTTATTATAATCAAGTTTTGACTTTATAAAAGGCGTATAATAGTCGTTAAATAGGTCATCTATATAAACAAGTGCTAATAATTCTAAAAGAATCAAATCTTCAATAGAATCTTCTTTTAAATTAATTTTACAATGATTACATTTATAGTAGTAATACTTTTTATTAAGTTTCTTTTTAACACTAGCTTTACCACCAAAATAATTACCACATTTAGAACATTTTAATTTGTTAGTAAAAAGATATGTTGAAGTTCTTTCATAGTGTCTTGCATTTCTTAATTTTTGATATTGACAAGATTCCCATTTATCTTTATTAACTAAAGGTTCAACTACATTTTCATAATATGTTGGATGTTTAGTTCTTTTACCATGAATATAATCACCTTTATATATTTCATTAGATAATATCTTTTGAATAGTAGAATCTCTCCAAGTTTTACCTAAAACATTTTCTTTATTGTAGATGTTTGCTATTTTTTGGTGGCTTTTACCTTCTAAATATAAATCAAAAACTCTCACTACAATATCTTTTGTAAGTGGATTGGGAACTAACTTTTTATTTTCTCTTTTATAACCCAGTGTAGTTCTACTTGGCAAGTGTCCTTGTTTAATTGCACCTGCTAATCCGACTTTAGTTCTTTCAGAACATTTTTCTATTTCATTTTGACTTACACTAGTCATAATTCTCATAACCATTCTGCCATTTGAAGTAGTAGTGTTAGATTCATCAGCTAGACAATCGATATCACACTCTAAATCATTAACTATTTTCATTAATTTTTCAATATCATAAACACTTCTAGTAAGTCTATCAAGTTTAAATGCTACAATTACATTAATATTCTTGCTTTTTATATCCTCAAGCATTTCTTGATATGCTGGCCGTTTATCACTTTTAGCACTGATTCCTGCATCTTTATAAACTTTAAATATTTCATATCGTTTAAACTTACAAAACTCTCTTAATCTTTCTTCTTGTTCTCCTAAACTAAAACCTTCACGAGCTTGATCCTCTGTACTGACCCTAATGTAAATACCTGCTATTTTATTTTCTTTATTCATATTTTTTAAATATCTCCTTTCATATGTTTGGCATCTTAAATGAGAAAAGTTAAGTCTAAAATTTTAAAAAATTTAAATATGCTTCTCATATGTTTGGCACTTTAAGCTTGAAAAGTGTAGTCTAAAATATAGATATTTTAAAAGACACCTCTCACTTGTTTGACATTTTAAAGTTAATTTTACGAAGTCTAACATTTAAAAAGATTTTTAATGACTATTTATATAATCTTCTAAATCTTTAAATACTATTTTGTTTTTAAATGTACTTACATAAACATTATCACATTCATCAAACATTAGGTATTTATTATTCTTAATAACTATAATATGTGGCATAACATAAGCAACATTTGTACCTGTTATATTTTTAATTGAACCATTATTTATAATTGGAGTAGTATTAGTAAATCTTCCAATCATCTCAATTTTTCTTTTTAATTTATCACTTATTTTTAATTCTTTTGTTTCTATATTTAACATATAATCAACTCCTTTACATAACAAAAAAACTAACTATTTCTAGTTAGCATTTATTACTCTCAGAAGTTAATTTCCGAGTTTCCTATCAATCTGGAGCAAGTGAGCAGAATCGAACTGCCGTCTCAACCTTGGCAAGGTCGCATACTAACCTCTGTACTACACCTGCGTAAATAAATTGTATCAAATTTATGAAACTTTTGCAACAATAATTGATAAAAAATCTAAATTTTGTTATACTTAATTAAGTAAGAAGGGATAAATATGAAACAAAAAGATAATTATGGTTATAAAAAAACTGTTAAATCAATCGTAGAATATATAATTACCAATCGTTTATTCATATCATATGTAGTATTATCACTAATTGCTACAGTATGTGTCCGAGCATTTACAATTGGTTCGGCATTAAAACTTAAGCCATTTTTAACAGATTTAGGATTTATCCTTGTTATCGGAGGTTTAGGTTATTTTGTAAAACCTAAAAATCAATTTAAATATTATTTCACATGGTTAATCGTATTTAATTTAATGTGTTTAGTATCATCAATATATTATAGATTTTTTACATCATTTGCATCAATCGGAGAACTTGCAACAGTTAGACAAACGGAAACTGTAACAGGTTCAATTTTTGACAGACTAAGAATTGCTGATGGAATTTATATTTTAATCCCTATAATATTTTATTTAATTCACAAAAAATTATTATCATCTTCGTATTATACATTTATTGATAAAATCGAAAAAAGCAAAAAAATGGTTTTATCAACTGTTTTAATTGGCATAATCTTTTTAAGTTACACATTCGGTGTTGCTAAAAACTCAGATTATAGTAGACTTACAAAACAATGGAATAGAATATATATTGTTGAAAGATTTGGAATAATAATGTATCAATTTAATGACATTGCTCAATTTTTAAGACCTCAATTAAGCAGTTTATTTGGTCAAGAAAAAGCCTTAGAGAGTTTTAACGAATATTTTGATAATAAAAAAGTCACTGCTAAAAATGAATATACAGGAATATTAAAAGGAAAAAATATTATTTTTGTACATATGGAAAGTATGCAAAGTTTCCTAATGAATCTTTCATTTAATGGTAGAGAAGTAACGCCAAACTTAAATAAGTTAGCTAAAGAAGGCATGCATTTTACAAACTTTTATCCCCAAGTATCAACAGGAACAAGTAGTGATACTGAATTTACTTTACTAACAGGATTAATGCCAGCATCAAGTGGAACAGTATTTGTAAGTTATTATGACCGTAATTACTTTACAATTCCAAAATTCTTAAAAGAAGAAAATTATTTTATCTTTAGTATGCATGGAAACTTATCTAGTATGTGGAATAGAAACAAAGCTCATCCATCACTAGGTTATGAAAAAATGTATTTTAGAGAATCATTTAATTTTACTGAAGATGATGTTATTAATCTAGGAATTAATGATGAACTATTCTTTAAACAAGCAATGCCAATATTAGAAAATGTTGAAAAAGAAAATCAAAACTACATGGGAACAATAATTACTTTATCAAATCATTCACCATTTAAATTAGCAAGTAAACATAGTGATATAGATTTAACAAGTCATTATAAAGTAACAGATGCATCTGGAAGTACAACTATAGAAGAAAAAGATTATTTATCTTCTACAGCAGTCGGTGAATACATAAAAAGTGCTAATTACGCTGATAAAGCACTCGGAGAATTTATTAGTTACATTAAATCATCTGACTATTTTAATAATACAGTTTTTGTATTTTATGGTGACCATGAAGCAAAATTATCTCGTAGTGAAATAAATTATTTATATAACTTAAATCCCGAAAATGGAGAAGTCTATGACGAAACAAATCCGAATTATGTCGATTATGACTACTATGACCACGAAATAAATAAGAAGACTCCATTAATAATTTGGACTAAAGATAAAGACTTACAAAGTATATTTACAGGTAAAGTTACTTATACTATGGGTATGTATAATGTTGCAGCCACAATACTTAATATGTATGGCATATACAACAAATACAATATCGGTGAAGATATATTTACAATTAAAGATGACAATCTTGTAGTTTATCCAAATGGAAATATTTTAACAAATAAAGTATATTACAACAATTCAACCGGTGAATATAAAGTATTAAAAGAAGATAATTTCACTGAAGATTACATCAAAAATCTAAGTGAAATCGGCGAAAAAAGGCTTGAAATATCTAATGATATAATAGTGTATAACTTATTAGAAAATAAAAAATTGAACGGAGAGTAATTATGAAGAAGAAATATAAATATCCTTTATTAATATTGATTTTAGTAATAATAATTATAATTGGATTAATAATATTTAAAATGTTCTTTACGAAAAGTGAAGTTAAAAACAATGTAAAAGTAATAGATTCAATAGTAGACTTTTCTTATACTTTAGATGAAAGAGATACTACTTTAATGAAAGATACTTACAAAGAATTAAAAAGGGTTTTAAAAGAAAAAGATATCAATTATGAAGAATATGCTAGTATATTAGCAAGATTATTTGTCATAGATTTATTTACTATGGATAACAAAATAAACAAATATGATGTAGCATGCTTAGAATATGTATATCCAGATAATGTTGATAATTTTAAAACCAATGTTGAAGATACTATTTATAAGACTATTGAAGATAACACATATGGTAAAAGAACAGAAAAACTATCAGTAGTAAGTAGTGTAAATGTAACGGATGTAAGTACTAATACTTTTAAAATAAATGAAGAAGAAGTACCAAGTTATGTTGTTACACTAAATTGGAATTATGAAAATGATTTAGGTTATGACAAAAATGCCACAATAACTTTAGTAAAAAAGGATAAGAAGTTATATGTTGTAGAATATGAGGGTGTTGTAAATGAATAGAGTGATAAGAAAACTAAAAAAATCAAATCTAGTAATACGTATCATTTATTATTTAGTAACAATTTGTTACTTAGTAAGTAGTATTTTATTTATCAAAAGTTTACTTAACTTAACTGGTATTGAAACTGGAATAAGAATAATTGCCATAATATTTTTTATAATATATTTTCTTTTATATGTATTTATTAACTTTTTAAATCTTTTAAGAAGAAAATACAAAGGTTTAATAATAAGTACTATATTTTCATTATTATTTATTTTAATATTTTTTATTGGTTCTTACTATATAAATTATGTTTATAGTAACATTAATAACATGCAAGAAAGTGAAAAAATAACTTACAATATTTATTTAATTCTAATTTCTCTGGAGTGTTTTTTTTATTTTTTTCTTCAGTATAATTAATATTTTTACATTCTTCACACATTAAAGAAAC
>ENA-OPUE01001089-OPUE01001089.1-human-gut-metagenome-genome-assembly--contig:-NODE-1089-length-18053-cov-2.317369_pt1 | contig 18053 bp, 12 predicted proteins | sample MGYA00241466_ERZ501924 | MGnify/ENA primary metagenome ERZ501924 (study PRJEB25962, sample SAMEA2042223) | human gut metagenome | biome: human gut; feature: human-associated habitat; material: faeces...
GCAGCATAGCAGCTGTACAAATCAAAGCCGTTATCTTCTTGTTCATAGTTACTCCTTTCATTCAGCCTGCCATCTTTCAAGGCAAATGTCCTTGCTTGAAAATGCAAAATATACATTGTGAATTCCTGTTATTTTTGTGGGAAGAACCACAGGAATTTTATCAAATTCATCATTTGCGAGTTCGATCACTCCCAACGGTTCGGCATTCCTGTCATCAAGACGAATCTCGATAACGCCCGTGCCCTTTGCGGTAACGAGCAGCTTTTCTGTGCCCTTGCCGAAATCCACGCCCTTTATGTAAGTCCATGCACCCTCTGACAGCGACTTCACAGCCATTTTGCCGGTGGATATCTGTTCGTACCACATATCTGCGCAGGTGAACATCTCTGCACCGCTGTGAGCTTTATACGGGTCGAGCGGCTGAGTCTGCGCGACGCCTTCGCGTGTTGCCTTTGTGACGGGGAATTCCGTATCCGTGTAAGGCAGTAGATCCACGCACATACAGCGGAATCCTCCCTTTGTTTTCGTGCGCTCCTGAATGTGAAGTGTGTGGTGAAGAATGTACTTTGTTCCCTTATATTCGATAAGGTGGGTGTGATTGTTGCACCAGTCCATTCCGGAATCACCGGCGTTTAGGAAAAATCCGCCCTTGAACTGCCAGCTTTCCGGGTCAAGGGGAGTTTTGCTCGTCATACAGCCCATGCTGCATGTTCCCGGCGCCGGAATGTCCGTTCTGTTCCAGTTTTCTCTTGACTGCCAGTCCGTGCTGTATGTGTAGATAAAAGTTCCGTTTTCGTAGTTCAGCTCGCTTGCCTCGAAGAAATACGGAGCGTCTATCGGAACAAAATCGCTGTCAAACGAAAGCATATCCTTTCCCAACCGCACTATCTTAGGTATGTTTGTGTGCAGCGTATTACCGTCAGGTGGGGTACCTCCGCCGAACGCAAGCCAGCCTGTGCCGTTTTCGTCGATGCATACTCCCGGGTCAAAGGGCGCAGGACAGTTTTCAAGCCCCGGCATATTCTGATAGATTAGCGGCTTTCCGAGAGGGTCGCTCCACGGTCCGAGAGGGTGTTCCGCCGTAAGCACTCCTACACCGCAGCCGCTGTTCGAAAAGTAAAGGTAAAAATGAGTTTTTCCGTCCGCCTCAACTCTGGAAGTTACGGACGGCGCCCATGAATTCACTATCCAAGGCGCAATTTTTGCGACGTCTATGAAGCCATGGTATTCCCAGTTCACCATATCGTCAGTTGACAGCATAACGATGGATTTTATGTGAGCATAGCCGTTCTTTCCGTCATCGCCGACTGCCTCGTATTCCTGATGGTCGTTAGTGCCGTAAATATAAAGTCTGCCGTTGTACTCAACGCCTGTCGGGTCGGCGCAGAATACATTCGGAGAAATTGGATTAGCCGTATTTTCCAGCTTGTAGCAATTTTCGCTTATTTTCATTAGCATCACCTCATTGTTTTTTTGGCAACACCGCGCAAAAACCATTTATTGGATTTTGTACGTGTCTTGCTGACATTTTTTTCGTCATATTGCACAATACACGCACAATCTTTGCCCGGTATTGCTTTTATTTTATTATACACATTGTAATGCAAAAATTCAACAGCATATATTCGTTTAATCCACTTTTTAATCATAATATGCACTTTTGCTCTTGACTTTAGCGCGGAATTAAGCTATACTGTAAGCGGGGTGATATTATGCACAGAAGAATAGCGGTCATTACCGCAAGAGCCGACGCGTCCGAACAGCGCGATATACTATATGGAATATTCGAAGCCGCATTCCGGGAAGACACCGATGTTGTAGTCTACTCAAACATATACAACCACTGGCAGGACGATAATCTGCTGAATTATGAGAACATAATTTACTCCCTGATTGAGCCGGATTTATTTGACGGCGTTATTGTCACAGCCGAGGCATTCCGGGATATAAAAATAATCAACGATACAATTGATAAAATCAGAGCTGCAAAAATCCCCGCCATTGTTATTGACGGTGAGTTGGATGGATTTAAGAGCGTTTATTCCGACGATGAAACCGACATGGAGAAAATGACGGAACATCTGATAACGGTTCACGGTTTCACGGACATCGACATACTGACGGGAAGCAGGGACAATGCCGCTTCGCAAAAGCGTTTGAACGGCTGCAAGCGCGCATTCGGAAAGCACGGAATAAGCTTTGATAATATCAGAGTGTATTACGGAAACTTCTGGAACGATTCAGGCGAGGAACTTGCCCGGCGGTATCTCAGCGGCGAAATTCCGCGACCTCAGGCGGTGATATGCACCAACGATTCCATGGCGTTCGGGCTGTGTGATGTTCTTTCGGAGGCAGGAGTGGATATTCCCGGCGAGTTGACAGTAACGGGCTACGACCTGACCGGTGGCGACCATACCGCAGGAAGGATATATCACTATCCGCTGCTGACGACTTACCGCAGAAATCGCCGTAAAATGGGACGGGACGCTGTGGATGCTATTCTCGGTGGCAGTCCTATTCAAGACAATTCCGACAGGTTCGTAAGCGGAAACACCTGCTCCTGCGGCGTCTGCCGTTTGCATCTTTTAGATGAGCTTGTTGCGGAAAAGATAGACCAGTATCACACCATTATGAGCACCGTGGCACAGTTTTCCGGCAGGCTTACCACATCGCGTACTCTTGAGGAATACACCGGAGCAGTAAGCGAGTTTTTCTACCTGCTACACGGCGCTGACAGGCTGTTTCTGTGCCTTGACAGCGCATGGAACAGTGAACGTTTCAACGGTGGTGAGTTCCTGTGCTGTGCGATAGGTAACGATTATTCAGAACCTCCGATAAAGTTCAGCAGTGGCGAAACTCCCGTGCCGTTCATTACGGAGCACGATTCCCCTGCGATTTTCTATGTGAATCCCGTGTGCTTTCAGACAAGGCTTTACGGGTATACGGTGCTGGAATACAACCGCCCGGCGAGCTATGATTTCAGCTTCCGCGACTGGAACAAGACTGTTGCGGATACGCTGGAATTTCTGCGAATGAAGAATGATATCCACTATCTCACGCAATGCCAGAGGCAATCCGCACTGTATGATTCGCTGACGGGGTTCTACAATCTTCGTGAATTTGAAAGCATTGTGGAGGAAGCCGGGCATAACTTTTGCATTCAGGCGGTAAGGCTTAGTTTCCCGGACGGCGGAGAATACCTGTTTGGCGAAAACCACCACAGCGATATAATCGCAGAAACAGCGTCAGCAATAAAACGTGTATGCACTCAGCATGAAATATGCTGCCGGACCGATGACAACACATTTCTTATCCTGTTCAAAAGGGAAAACGGAATGTTTCCTGAGAAACTGAAAATATCGCTCCACAACGAGGTTTACTCACGGCACGATGAACGGCAGGTTATTATCACATACCACGGTTCTGATAACACGCTGGTCGAAGAACTGCGCTCAGCCGTATCGCTGGATGCAGAGCACGATGTCGGTCTGATAAGCGAACGAAGAAAACTTCCGCATTATAACGAGCTTGCCGACATAAGGGACAGGATAATTTCAATGCCTAATAAGATGCCTAAGCTTTCGGAAGTCAGCAGAAAAATGTGCGTCAGCGAGGGACATTTCCGCTTGATTTACCGGCAGTGCTTTGATGTAAGTTACAACCGCGACTGCATAAATTCAAGGGTAATGAAAGCCTGCTACTTACTGTATTCTACCGCCATGAGCATCTATGCGACAGCAGTAAGCTGCGGTTACGATGATGAAAAATTCTTCTCACGGCAGTTCAGGCAGGTGACCGGATTTTCTCCGGCAGAATACAGAAAAAAGATACTGCAGTGACGGCAAGAATATTGTGATGATCAATAAACGACAGACCGAGGCGCTGTAAAAAATAAGACTGCCATCTCAAAAAACGAGCTGCAGGAAAAGCTTTTTTCACAGGTGGTAAAGCAACTCACAGCAAAAGGACTGATCCTAAAAAAGGGAACGATAGTAGATTCAACGATAATAGCAGCGCCGACTTCCACAAAAAAACAAGGAACGCAAACGCAACTCTGACGCACAAGGGGAACACATGGTATTTCGGCTTTTAGCGCACGGGCTAAACGTTCCTTTTGTTCCTCATTTAAACCCGAATATCAACAGCTTCCGGTATAACAATACCGTTATGTCACATTTATCCGCTTCTCTGAACTTTAGCTTTGCGTATTTACAAATTCAGACATAATAAAAGGGCTGCTGCGGCAACCCTCAGAATGTTGAAAAAGTCAAGCAGAAACACTTGTTTTTCATTACTTCACGAATTAATTAATTTGTACCTTTCGCAATTTCTCCATCCGAAAGCTCGATGACACGCTTACAGCGAGCGGCAATGTCTTTGTCATGGGTTACGATTATGACGGTTTTTCCTGACATATTGAGGCGTTCGAAAATCTGCATTATTTCATCTGCGGTCATGCTGTCAAGTGCGCCTGTCGGTTCATCGGCAAGGATTATCTGTGGTTCGTTTACCACCGCTCTTGCTATGGCTACTCTTTGCTTCTGACCGCCGGACAGTTTGTAGGCAGGCGTGTTTGTTTTATCGGACAGTCCGACGCTTTTTAATACATCGTTTATCGCCTTTTCCTTATTGATGGGCTTATCTGTGTATATAAGAGGGATATTTATATTCTGCTTTACCGTGTACTTTTCGACAAGGGCAAAATCCTGCATTACAAAGCCTATATGACTGTTTCTGAGCTTTGCTTTTTCACGCTCCGGTATGTAAGAAACTTTTTTGCTGTCAATATAATAATCGCCGTCCGTTTGCTTGTCGAGAAGTCCGAGAATATTAAGAAGCGTTGATTTTCCGCTTCCGCTTTTTCCGATTATTGCGACAAGATCGCCCTTGTTTACTTCAAAGCTGATATTTTTCAATGCTTGAACCTGTGTGTCACCGTCACGGAAAGTCTTTGATATGTTGTCGAGTCTGATCATTTACTTTTCCTCCTTTATCTGCATTATAAGCGGTTTTCTCTTAATGCTCACCATAACCGGTACAACGGCTATCACTGCCGTTGCAATGCCTGTCAGCATAAAAACAAGTGTTGTACGGAGTGACATAAATATAAGAGATGAAACAACAACGCCGACAAGGTTTATAATCAGCACCTCGGCGCTTATCCTGAACAGGATATCCGACTGTGAAGCGCCGCAAATCATGTGTATGAGCAGTTCACGGATATTTTTTCTGACATAGAGCAGGGTTGACTGTATCATTGAAAATACCGCAAGAATAATGATTATTGATGATATGACGATGAGCGAAATATCGGCTTTTGCAGAAACAAGGTCGATAAGCTGTCTTGTTTCATCGGCAGATATGAAGTTATATGTATTCATGCCGTTTTCTGCGGCGTAATCATTTATTGCGGCAAGGTCGGATTTATCATCGGCATAGATAAGTGAGGTGGGGTAATCAATGCCTTGTGCTTTCATGCTTTCAATGCTCATAACAGGTGTAAATACATCGTCGTCGACGGAAACGATTGAGCTTTTGTCACCTTGCAAAAAGGTTGTTTTCATACCGCTTTTCAGTATACCGACTACCTCGTATTTATCAAGGTACAAGTCGCCGATGTTATAGTCGTTTTCAAAGTCACTGCCGAGAACTACGGGCGGATTATCTGACAGATCTTTGCCGTATTCTGCATTTTGAAACAGCCGTCCTTTGCTTACTTCAAAGCCGAATATATCAAAGTAATGCTCTGTAATTACAGACAAAGCATATTCTGTACCGTCTTTTTCTTCACAGAATTCGGAACGCCCCTCGGTTTTATAGTTTTCGGCTATGTAATAGCTGAGGTTTCTTTCCTTTTCTATGTCGTCATAATCAACCACTATTCCGCCGTCGGTGTAAATATCGGTGCTTGACGGGCTGTAGCAGTTTTTGGGAAAATCAAAGCCGTCAAGGGCATTCACAGTTACAGTTTTATATGCGGTGATACTGCAAAGATTGCCTATAACAAAGAATGCTACTATCATCTGGAATGTAAGAAGCAGGCAGGAAAGCAGGTTCGATTTTATATCGAAAAGAATTATTTTTATAAGTTGCTTGTTCATAACACTCTCCTTAACGAAATGACCTGTTCGTGCGAATACTTGTCACTCAGACTGTAGGAAATTATACCGCCGATAAGAAGGATGAACGCTACGGATATAAGTCCTGCGGAAATTCTGATATTGCCGAGATAATAAGAAACGGCAGGAATAAGAGTAAGGAGCAGTGTGACAATAAAGCCGATAAGTATGCCGACTGCGGAGATTATAAGAAAATTTATGAATATCATTTTTTTAATGTCCGCATCATCTGCACCGCATATACGGCGAGCCATTATTTCGGAGCACTTGGAGTTTATCCATGACCATGTGAACACGCCCGAATTCATAAGAATAAGCAGACCGATAAGCAATATCGCAATGATGATAACTATATTGCCTGATGTAAAGAGATTGCCTTTTCCCGCTATCTTGGATATATCATCGGTTCTGATATTGGTATCGGGATTTTTCCCGGTTATATCTGATTTTATGCTTTCGGTGACTGAGGGCGTTTTATCTTTGTTGTCAATTATAAGTGTCAGTCCCGAAAACCGCACCGTGCTGCCGCTGAGCTTATCAGACTGCAATATGAAATCGCTGTCTTTACCTCCGTATATGTTGATACTGCTGACGGTGTAATTCTGTCCGATGAAGTTTATCGTTTTTCTTCCGTTTATCGTCATACAGTACGGCTCAAGTTCGGGCTTTATCACGGCGGTCGGTGCGCTGTTTTCAGAAGATGTTTTTTCGTAGTCAAACAGGGCGTAGCCGGAATTGTATTTGGTTACGAGTTTTATTGCACCGACAGCTTTATACTTTGACAGTATATCGCCTAAATCGCTGTAGGTAAGGGCGCTTTCAGAGTTGTTGTCCTGATTAACTGTTATTATTTCCGCATTATCCGAAAGCCTGCCTGCGACGCCTGAGCTTACTGAATTTAAAAACATGGAAATGAGAAAAGCGCAAAGAAAATACGTTACGGCAAAGAATGTTATCATCATGCCGCTTTTGTTAAATAATTGTCTGATATTATCACCTCATAATTCAAATCTTGTATGCTGTTATTAACTTATAGTGCGGAAGAGTGTCTAGCAAATTTTGATATTTTTATTATATATGATTTATTTAGATTTTTCAATAGAATTTTTGAAATATATTACATTTTGTCGGTTTGCAATAGAGATGTAAAAGAGCGGCAGAAAAGCCAAACCTGTGTGTTACAGTTAAGTTAAGAAAAAGCAACAGGACACAAAGCAAACCCTTTATGAATGCGGTAATACAAAGCACCCGCCGCCGTCAAGCGATAACAGAATATCCGCAATCGCATCACGGTAAGGAATATAAAGTTTTTGATTATTCTTAAAAAAACAAAATCCGCAGGACTTGCTCATTTAAAGCTGAGCAGTCCTGCGGTTATGTTATTTCGTTCTTTTAAAACGGTCGGTTGCTTTAGCGTCACTGCCTGATTACAAGCACTCTCAGCCTTGTCCGTAATAGGCATTTGCACCGTGCTTGCGCAGATAATGCTTGTCAAGAAGCTCCTGCTGCATTCTTCCTGCAGTGGGTGCGATAGTGAGTGCGTGGTAATTCATAAATGCGACTTCCTCAAGCACTACGGAATTATGCACCGCCTCGTGTGCGTCTTTGCCCCAGGTGAACGGACCGTGGCTTTTGACAAGCACCGCAGGGATAGTCATAGGATCGATGTTGTTGAATGTTTCAATTATGACCTTTCCTGTTTCCTTTTCGTACTCGCCGTGAATCTCCTCGGGAGTCATGGCGCGGGTGCAGGGTATCTCGCCATAAAAGTAGTCGCCCTGTGTTGTGCCCATCGGCTGAATGCCTACACCTGCCTGAGCGAACGAAGTAGCCCAGCGGCTATGGGTATGCACGACACCTCCGATAGCTGAGAAGGAACGATATAGCTCGAGATGAGTAGGCGTGTCGCTGGACGGCTTCCACTTGCCTTCGGCTGTTTTTCCTGTTGCAAGTTCGACCACCACCATATCCTCGGCAGTCATTTCTTCATACGGTACACCGGAGGGCTTTATCACCATCATTCCGCTCTCACGGTCAATTGCGGAAACATTTCCCCAGGTGAACGTTACAAGGTTGTATTTCGGGAGCAGAAGATTGGCTTCAAGCACCTCCTGCTTTAATTTCTCTAACATATTGCGTCCTTTCTTACTTTGCCGCTGCGTATTGTGCCGCAAGTCCACGTTTGTAGTTTTCCATAAATTCTGCAAATCCCTTAGCACCGTTCTTTTCGGGCTGAAGCGTGGTGGATTCCATACCGACGAATACCTCGCTGTCAAGGAATTCCGACAGTGATTTTTCGCCGCCGCATACAGTATATGCCGCAAGCAGAGCCATTCCCCATGCGCCGCCCTCGCCGGCGGTCTTCATAACGGAAACGGCACAGCCAAGCCCGTCGGCAAGGAACTGCTGTGCAACTCCTTTTGTCTTGAACAGACCGCCGTGTCCTGTTATTTTTTCAACGGAAACCTGCTCCTTTTCAAAAAGTATATCCATTCCGAGCTTCAGTGCCGCCATAGTAGAGTATATTTCCGCACGGAACAGATTTGCAAGATTGAATTTTCCGTCGGGAGTGCGGAAATACATCGGTCTGCCGTTTTCCGCTCCTGCAACAGGCTCGCCTGAAAGGAAATTATACACAACGGTGTTGCCGCAGTCGGGGTCGCCCGTCAGTGCGTGATAATACAGCATATCATAAAGTGCGGGCTTTGCGATAGGGTGACCGCTGAGCTGTGCAAATTCACCGAATATCTTCACCCATGCGTCAAGCTCGGAGGAGCAGTTGTTGCAATGCACCATAGCAACGGGAGCGCCGCAGGGAGTAGTCACTACGTCAATTTCCGGGTAGTAGCCCTTAAGCGGCTTGTCGAGAACAAGCATAGCGAATATCGAGGTGCCTGCCGATACGTTTCCGGTTCGGGGAAGCACACTGTCGGTCGCTGTCATTCCCGTACCTGCGTCACCTTCGGGAGGGCATAAGGGAACTCCCGGCTGCAGTGTACCTGTCGGGTCGAGCAGCTTAGCGCCGTCGGCGGTCAGGAATGCCTCCTTTGCACCTGCGTTAAGCACTGAAGGAAGAACTTCCGTCAGCTTTACTGAGAAACCTTTTGCCGAAAGCACCTCATCAACCTTTTTGATGTAGTCTGTGTTGTAACCGGTGCTGTCCACAGGGAAGATGCCGGACGCTTCGCCTATGCCGACCTGTCGCTTTCCGGTAAGGCGGTAGTGGATATAGCCTGCAAGCGTATTGATATGAGCAATATGTCTGACGTGTTCCTCACCGTTCAGTATTGCCTGATAGAGATGAGCTATGCTCCAACGCTGTGGAATGTTGAAGCTAAGAAGCTCTGACAGCTCGGATGCCGCCTGCTCTGTGATAGTGTTACGCCATGTGCGGAACGGAACGAGTAAGTTATCGTCCTTGTCAAATGCCATATAACCGTGCATCATTCCGGAAATACCAATTGCGCCGTAGGTAGTCGGAGTTACTCCGAACTTCTGCCGTATGTCCTCTGTGAGTGCCGCATAACATTGCTGTAATCCTGTTGTGATGTCATCAAGGGAATAAGTCCACACGCCGTTTTCATAGCGGTTCTGCCACTCGTGACTGCCCGAAGCAATCGGGGCAAATGTGTCGTCTATAAGCACTGCCTTTATTCTGGTGGAACCGAATTCGATTCCGAGATATGTCTTTGCGTTTTGTATCTTCTCTTGTATTGTCATATTATCACCTCTTGAGAGCTGCAGTAGCATCAAGCGATTCAAGCTGCTGCTCAAAACTGTTTATGTCGGTCTTGCCATCAATCATAACAAGCTCCGTGTTCGTTATCTTTGCAAACAGACGTATATCTTCTGCTGTAAATTTAAAAGACAAGTTATAGATAAATCTGTTACAAATTTAAGTTTTGTCTGTATTGCTTTTTTATTGTAACACAAAAGATAAGTAAATGCAATGTATAAATTGAACATTTTTGCCGGAACGATTTGTGCATTTGTCACAAAACAGATGTTTCTGACTTACCAATATCGTGCTGAGTAAAAACTGCTTGACAAACAACGGACAAAGTTGTATTATATATGTGAATAAATTTGTATTCTTTTGTACGAACTTGTGCTTTGCATAGAGGTGATAATTATGACTAAATATGAAGCTGTTGCACAGGCAATTAAAAACGATATTGAAAACGGTGTGTATAAAGAGGGACAGCCGATTCCTACCGAGGAGCTGCTGACAGCTCAGTATGATGTGAGCCGCCAGACGATACGCAAGGCGTTGTCGCTTCTTGTAGAGGACAATCTTATAATAAAGCGTCAGGGGAGCGGCTCGGTGGTACGGCCGAAGCGGCTTAATCCGAGGACAGGAAAGATAGCTGTGGTTGCAACATACATCAGCGACTATATTTTCCCGAGTCAGCTGCGGGCAGTGAATGATGTATTATCCGAAAACAAGTATACCGCTGTTCTTTCTGCGACACGCAACTGTGTTTGCAACGAGCGTGCGATACTTGAAGAAATACTCAAGAATCCCGTTGACGGAATACTGATAGAGGGTACAAAATCGGCTATGCCGAATCCTAATTTCGATTTGTACGAAAAACTGATAGAAATGGATATACCTGTAGTATTTTTCAACGGATATTACCCGTCGCTCAGCGGCACATATTCTGTATGTGCGGATAATCAGGCGGGCGGTGCGGAGCTTGTGCGGCATCTTATTGAACGTGGTCACACAAAAATCGCAGGCTTTTTCAAAAGCGATGACATTCAAGGTCATCAGCGGTATTCAGGCTTTATTTCGGAGCTGTTTCGCAACGGTCTGATAATCCCCGATGAGAATGTGTTCTGGTACATTACCGAAACGAAGGAGGATCTTTTCAATAATCCTCAGGAGGTATTAAATCGGCTTGGCGATAATACGGCGGTCGTATGCTATAACGATGAGGTGGCGTTCGGACTTATTAAGTGCCTGCTTTCTGCCGGCAGACGTGTTCCTGAGGACGTTGCAGTAGTCAGCTTTGACAACAGTAATCTTAGCCGGATCTCTCCGGTCACGATAACATCGCTTTCCTATGAGGACAGAAACATAGGCAGAATTGCGGCTCAGAAGCTCGTTGATATTCTGAACGGCAAGGAGGTTACGTCCGAGGTGTTGCCGTGGACTTTTATTCAGAAAGAAAGCTCATAAATATGAAGGGATGTTTTATCAGAGTATCTTCAGACCGCAAAACCGGAGGTTTTATAGCTAAGACTTTAAAGCTGCGTAGGGCAGTATAAGAATTTGATTTTTTAAACCGCATTGTTGTGCGGTTTATTTTTTTTGCTGTGCAGAAGCCTTGACATTTGTTGCAATCGGCTAAGAAGTAACAGCGGCAGTAAAAACAAATCCCTGTCCTGCAGGCACTTGTGTTATTTTGTAAAATGTGTTATTATATTTTTGACAGTAAAAGTCGGCTGTTCCTGTTTTTAGGGTAAGCCATAATAAACGAATAAACAGGAATGAAATATCGCCGCCGCAATTGCGGCGGTGCCTGTGAGCCGAACAGTATTAAGGAATTTGCGTCCGATATAGGTAAGAGGATTAGATTATGAACAGCATTTTGAAAAAAATCAGGCAAAGCGATGCCTTTAACAAGGAAAACATGGTTTCCCGTATAAAAGCTGTCATATTGATGAGCCTGTTTACTTTTACCTTTTTGGAGGCTGAGTTTTTATTTGTTGATATGATTTCCTGCACCGTATCTGGCGATAAGTCGGTAAACGCTCAGAATTACGCTCTCGGTGCAAGCGTGGTGGGATTTGCTCTGTACCCTCTGTATTCAAGGCTTTGCAAAAAGGCTCTGCAATCTGTAATTTCTATTGGCGCTGCAGTGCTGTCGGTTGTCTGTCTTTTTCTGATATGCCGTCACAGCACTTACGCATTTACATTGTGTATGGGGCTTGTACTGTTTTTGATTCTCGGTCTTTTCGGAAGTGCGGTATTTTATAAATCGCTGTGTCTGTTGGAGGATAACACTTATATCGCACGTCTTGCAGGCTTATCCTATATGCTCGGAACATTGCTCCAGATTGCTAATAATAACCTGATCCACATTGATATTATCGAAGCTGCGGTGCTTTCTTTGTTTATATTGCTACTGGCCGTTATGCTGATAAGAGCGGAAAAGAACAGCATCGTTCCTGCGTTCCCGAAAAACGAAGCTGACGAGAAAACCGATAAGGCGGGTAAAGAAGTCGTAAAAATCAGCGTTTTACTTGTCTTTTTGGTTGCGTTTATGACCTGTATTTTCAGCACAATGGATAATGCAATCACCCTTTATCACGCAAACGGGGTGGTGAATATCGGACAGTGGCCGAGAATACTCCTTGCACTCAGCGGACTTGCGGCCGGCTTTTTGTTCGATTTTGACGGCAGAAAGTATATGAGTATGATTATGTACTGCGTAATGATCCTGTCAACCATCTGCCTTGTTATTCTCAGATTTGCGGGGCCGATTATGCTGGGGTTGGTTATCTTTTATTTATCCGCAGGTTTCTTTGTTGTATTTTTTACCGCTTCTTTTATGGAAATTGCCCGTTATTCAAAAACTCCCGAGCTTTTGTCGGGGGTTGGCAGAGCAGTCAATAATTTTGTCGCCGTGCTGATCTCGGCAGGTTCTCTTGCCCTTTTGAATTCGGACAATAACATTGCGATAATCACCATTGAGCTGATTTTATTTGTATTGGCAAGCATCGCCGCATTTTTCTATACCAATAAGAGAAAAACGTTTTTTGATGAGCTTTCCTCAACAGGCGGCGACAAACTGAGCGACAAAGAGATATTGAAAAAGCTGTCGGAAAAATTTTCGCTCACTCCGAGAGAAGCCGAGGTGTTCGGGCTGTTGGTAAACACCGAGGACGGATTACAGACGATAGCAGACAATATGTACATATCAAGACGAACTCTTGAGCGGTATGTATCCGCCATATACGGAAAAACGGGAACTAAATCCCGTATCGGTCTTGTATCTCTTTACAACAACATATAAAATATCTGAATGCTCGTACCTTCCGCTCAGGCGGGAGGTATTTTTGTGTTATATAGTAAAAACCGCATTGTTATGCCGATTTTTATAAAATGGCGGAAGTCCGCCAACCTGTTTTTTGCAGATTGGCGGACTTCCCTTATATACAGCGGAGCGTTATTCAGATATAATTACAATAACAAACGGTGTATGAAACGACACGATGACAGCTTGCAATAGGATATATTCAGAAAGGGGAGCGGATTATGAATATGCGGCACTGTGCTTTGCCGGACAAAAAAACAACAAAACGAACACTTCCGTATAATCGGCAGTATGTGATACTTGCAATTTACGAAGTGCTGGACAAAAACGGCGCCGAATATAAAAAAGAGGACGCATCGACCATATTATCGGAAATATCGGTGTACGGAAATTCAAGCCTTTTTTCCGTTTCGGTGAGCAGGCAGGAGGAAGGTACCGAATTATCCGTAACGATGGTCAGACAGTGCGAGGGATTGTCGGAATCCGGCGTGCAACGAGCTATAACAGCCGTAGCCGACAGCATATCGCAATATCTTGAAAACGAGCTTGTTTTAAGCAAAATCAAATCATAAAGAATACAAGTGGAGGAATTGCCTATGAAAAGAATAGGAGAATATTTCGTAGGAGCATATAAAAATGCTTTTGCAAGGTGGATTTTCGGAATAATCGCATCGCTTGTCATTTTACCCGATCTGATAAAGACCGTTTTGCTTTGCATAAAGAAAGAATCGTAGCGGCGGGTACGGTGTTTATTGCCGATGTGTTATGCGTTGTATGTGCCTTCGTTTTCGCATTTTTCGCAATTTGCTCAATCGGAAAAACGGCAAAGGAAGCTGTCGCAGTATGGCTTAAGGGCTGTATTCCCTGTATAGCGGCACTGTATGGCGGAAAACTCCTGACGGTGCTTTTTGTCAAGTGCTTCGGAACGGTCGGTGAATTTATGGGGATAGCCGCCGGCGGAATACTGCTCGGACTTTCGTTTTATCTGCTAAGCTGTGCTGTTAACGGCGGCATTAAAGGAAAAGTCGGCAGAAAGCTACTTTTGACAGCGGTATGCATATTGCTTGCAATCGTTTTTGCGTATCTTTTGCCGTATATTTTCGGGCTGGGTATTGAATCGGCCTTTGCACAAAAAAGGGTGTGGTGTATAAAACTCATAGCCGAACTTGTTTATGCGGTGTTCTGCTGGGTGCTGATTGTTCCCGTACTTAAATTTGTGTGTCTCGGGAATCTGTCAAAGGCAGGAACGGATGAACAAATCACATCGGCACAAACGAAAAAATCAAGGCTTGGTTATATACCGACTGCTGTAGGTGCGGCAGTACTTGCAATCTGCACCGTGATGACTTTTCCCGCAACGGTTTCGTCTTCCGACAGGCTGAAGGCTGAATACTACAGCCGTACAAATACGGCGTGCTATAACCTGCTCGGAGGAAACATTATCACGGCGGTCAACGACTACAGGGAGATTCAGCGTGAGCTTGAGATATGGAAAAAAATAGCCGACGGCGGTTGGAATGATATCTCCGAGAGCGAGATAGCGACAAATCAGATGCTGGCTTATCTTGATACCTATGCAAACCACACAGATGACCGACTTGAAACTATGGAGAAGTATTATACGGCAGGCTATATAAAGGATACCGATTTCTGCTTTGATATGCTTGCAGAATATAAAAATGCCGATGAACTAACGGCTGAGCAGAAAAATCGCCGTACAGAAATACTGACGAATTTAGCGGCAATAGGAATATATGTCGGCGGACTGCCCGATGTTGCGGAAAATGCCGCAGCTATGGCAGAAGTGATTGAAACGGCTTTCTCTTACCAAAACAGCTTCGAATATGCTGAGATGCTCGCTAAAATGCGGGTAGGTGTTACAAACGGCACGAACATTGCCGATTCTGTCGGTACCGGTATCACCTATCAGCTTGTAAGCCAAGCTGTCGAAAAGGCACTGGAGGCTCCTGAGGACTTCGTATGGAGCTACATAGCGGTTATGTTTTATAACAATCAGGAGCAGCATTCGCTTTACCTCACTGCTGACTATTCGGATGATAAGAGGATTCTTGCTGTAGTCGAAAACTTTGAAAAACAGTTTGAAAAGCAGCTCGGAAAAGACATAACCAAAGAGGAACGGCTCGGTATCAAAAAGCTGGTCATGCAGACTTATCTTAGGGCATTGGCGCTTGACAAGTGTGCGGATTACGGCTTGGAGGCACTCAAGGAATTCGACAATTTCTTTATTCGTGAAAATACTATGTATGCGCTTTTAAAAACGGGACGGTACGATGAATGTCTTAAGCTCGCAAACGAGGTGAAGGTCGATACAAACCCCGTTCCCCTCTATTATGCGGCGGCGGCAACGCTTGAAAGCGGAGAATTTGATGCTTCCGCAGAGTATGTACTGGAACTTGCAAAGCAGGTAAAGACGAGTGAATATCCTAAAAAAGCGGACGAATTACTGCATTCCTACTTTTCCTTGCTGGTGGTGGATACCGAAACCACAAAAGCAAAGTACAGCCTTCTCAGCGATGAGCAGATAAATAAGCTTAACAGCGACGAGTTCCTGAAGAATTATCTTAAGGCTTATGTCAATGCCTGCTACCCGTCTTACGGCGGTCATTCTATCTATGATGACGCATATACAGAGGCTATGGAAACGGCGCTTGCCGCTGCTGATCGGGTGATTTCAGAGCGTGGCGAGCTGTGTTATCCTTATTATCTCAAGGGTGTGACGCTTATGCAACAGGAAAAATACGATGAGGCTGTGGCGGCTTACAAAAAAGCCATCGAGTATAAGAGCGATGATCCGATGATATGGTATGCGCTTTATGCCGCATACGAGGAACTGGAGGAGTGGGAAAATGCCTATACCGCCGCAGAGATTGCTATCGGTCTTAGTCCGTGGTTCAATTATTACAGTGATTATGAGGGTATAGGTATCCATCCGTATTCATATCGTGAGGGTGCGAAAGCAATGATAGAAAAGCAACACGAAGCGTCGCAGAAAGGGGGAAATGAATAATGCCGATTATTATTTCAATTGTAATCTTTCTTATTCTGACAATGCAGACCTTCTTTCTGGGAGGTACTGTCTGGCTCGGAATTGTCGGAATGCTGCTGTCGGCGGCAGGAGTAGTATTGTCTTTTGTGCTTAAAAAGCGGAAGAATTATCTTAGTAACGTATCGGCTCTTGCGGGAATTGTTATATCGGTTGTGTGCTGTTTATTTATTACATCAGACTCAGGCACGGGTACGCTGCGGCAAAAAGAGATACTTCTCGGGCAAATGGTCAGTGCCGAAACATCGGAGAACGCCGAAGAAAAATATGCTGATTATGTCGAAGCTTACGGCGAGGACGATTCTGCCGCACTCTGTCTTGCACAATACTATATGCGAGCGGAAGAAGCAGATAAGAGCAGGTCGATGCTTTTTAAACTCAAGAATATAACAAGCATAGATTATTATTGCACAATGGCAGAATGGTACAACAAATTCGATAAGGGCAATTTCTCTTATGTAGTCAGCACGTTGCTTGACGCAGTTGCCGAGCATCCGTACTGGGCAAAGGGGCATCTGATGCTGGGACTTTCCTATTACGAAAACAATGACAATACATCAGCAATATACTATTTGAAAAAAGCGCATCTTCTCGACTTGTCGGACGGTTATTCGCTGTGCTACCTTGGGGTAATCTCCTATGACAGAGGAAGCTATAAGGCGGCGGAGAAATATCTGTCGGACGCAAAGGCACTGGCAGGAAAAGACAGCTATCTGCTGAGCCTTATCGAAACATATCAGGAATGTGTAGCAAGGGAGGTGTCATAATGAGAAAAAAGAGCTTTTCGCTTATACTAAGCGGCATATTGCCGATAACCGCTTTGTCGTTTACCGCTTTTGCAAACGGAGGAGATACGGCAGGCAGACCGGTTACTCCTCCTTCTGCTACAGATGTTATCGGTCAGATTGGTTCTTCCGCAACCGAAGCGTATACAGCCTCGCTTAATTTCTGGAACGATTACGGCAACAATATATCAGACGGTTTTAATCTGGCAGGAGAGAGCTGGAATAGCGTAAAAAATACGCCCGGCTTTGAAACAAGCTACGGCGATGCTGTGAAGACAGGCGACGGAATCTTTTCCGCCGCAGGATTCGCCACAAATTTAATGGATTCGCTATCTGCGGCAAATCAGCTTACTCATCCGCAGGATAATCCCTACGCATCACACCCGGCACTGTCAACAGCATACGATACGCTTACCGCATGGCAGGCTATGATGAACTGGGCGGATATGGCTGGGGGGGATAAGGACCCGACAGGAACGGTAAAGGGTATGAACTTACTGCTTGGTGAGGCGGTGAAGAATTGGTCGGATGTTGCAACGCAGACAGCCTTACTGGATTATGCCAATCACAGTACGCTTATCGGAACGGTCGATATTACACTTCAAAATGTCAACGATTATTATACAGACCTGTTTCAGAATGTGTTTTATCCGTCAAGAGATGCCGAATGGTCGTTAGAGGACTGGTGGAAAAAGAGCTATTATGATAAGCTGAACTTTTATGCGCAGATGGTAAGGGAGGGACGTGAAAAGGAGTTTGAGTGGCTTCGTGACGAACTGCTGAATATGGCTCCTAAGGCAGGCAGTACAATCCTACCAAATCACGTTACGGCGAAAAAACCGAACATATATCTTTATCCCGAAACCGAAACAGAAATAACGGTCACATTCGGTAAACCGGGTTATCTTACCTTGTCGATTCCCGAATATAATGACGGATGGACGGTAACGGCATCGCCGGACGGCACGCTTACCGATAAGGATAAAAACAGCTACGGCTATCTGTTCTACGAAGCTCTTGTGAAAAGGAAAACGTTTTCGAC